>OOBI01001254.1_pt1 | contig 14357 bp, 18 predicted proteins | sample 1671081 | NCBI WGS metagenome assembly OOBI01 (sample SAMN06348120, study PRJEB24527) | human gut metagenome | biome: human gut; feature: ankylosing spondylitis patient; material: feces | host: Homo sapiens | place: China | collected 2015-10 | reverse complement strand
CTGGCAGACGCCCGGGACTTAAAATCCCGTGGGTAGTGATACCCGTAACGGTTCGATTCCGGTCTGCGGCATTATTTCCTATGCTCTAAATCCTTGGTTTTACTGAGGTTTTAGGGCTTTTTTCCGTTGCGCTATTTTGGTACAATTTGGTACAGCTTTTTAATTCGTTTTTTAATATGTTTTTAAGTTCTTTTTTATCTTATTTAATTACCCTAATACTTTCGCCATCTGAGTCGTATCCTGCTCTCTGACACGCTGTCCGATATAATGCTGTGTCATTGCAAGATTGGAATGTCCTAACAATGGCTGGATGTCAATCGCCTTTACTCCCGAATCGTAAAGCATGGATGCTGTGGTAAATCGAATCTTATGACTGGATAAATAGGGAATCTCGATTGCTTTACAGTATTTTTCCAATCTCCGATTAAAGGATTCTGTTGTCAGGGTTCTTCCCTGATATAAGAAAAGAGGTTCTTTGTCTGGATTTAATGACTTCATCTTCTTTAAAATCTCTACCGCTTTATCCGAAACATATTCTGTACGGATGCTATAGTTTGGATTGCCTTTTGGGTCTTTGTATCGTTTCTGTGGACTGCTGAATGTCATATCATCCTGCAAGATACGTTCTTCTACCAACTGTCTGTAAATATCAACCTGATTTCCATTTTTTTCATCCCACGTCAGAGCCTTTATCTCTCCGATTCTGAAAATGCCATGAAATGCCAGCATGATTCCAAGTACATAAGCATCCGGCTCTAATGTCTCTAAATAATTCAGAAGCATTGACCGCTGTTCAACCGTGTATGCTTTTTTTACTGCATTAGGCATTTTGAATTTGAATTGAGAGTTAGAAAACTCTTTGACTGGATTATAAGCAATCTTTTCATTCCAGAACGCATAAGAAAAAATCCCATTTAAGACAGACTTTCGATTGTTAAAGTCTTTTCGAGTAATCTTTCCATTTCCTGTCCAAGTCTCAAACAATTCTTTGATATGTCTCGGCTTAATTTCCGCTACCTGCATCGTGGCAATCTTTTCATTTGCTAAGAACCGCCTCCAAATACTTGTGTTTTCCTCAATCGTTTTTGGTGTAACGGTTTCCGTTTTAGAAAGATAGCGAATCCAGTCTTTATAGACCGTTGTAAGAGAACTCAGGAAATAGTAATCATACAGTTTGTCGATTAATTGCTCTTTTGTTCTGCAAATAAACTGTGGGTTCTGAGATTTGAACCGTCCATCCTTGCATACATAAAATTCCTTTGTCTTTCTTCCCTTAAAATGAATCTGATATACCAGTTTTTCTTTCTTTTTTGACATGATATTTCTTTGTATCACCATCTCTGATTCTGTTAGCGTACCATTTTCTAACATGCTTTTCAAGTTCTGGATACAAAGAAATTCCTCTTTTTGCTCTTCTGACAGTGTTATTTTTCTTTTTGCGCTCATTTTTCTTCATTGGCTCAATCACTCCAAACTCAATTTTTCCATATTTTTTTGCTTTGCTTCACTTTACCCGATAGAAAAAGATTGAGTTTTTCCCCTTTAATTGTCTTTGTTGATTATTCGTTCTTTAAGTCTTTGTTCTTATCTGTGCTGTCACTTTCATCTACATCCAGACTCAACTGCTCCGCATAGGGGATTTCATCTTCTGATGTTACTGGTCGAAATTTTTCATTTCGTCGAAAGTACGCTTCTAAACTATCGTAATTCGTAACCGTTCCATCTTCGCTATACACCCGTACTTTATGGATTCTTCTAAGAAAGGCTTTCCATGTTTCTGGATTCTCTTCCTGAACATTAGGATACTGGCTTTCCAACGGTTCATTTGATACAATGTATACTCTTATATATCCCGCATAACGATTTGCATATCGAGCTTGAAGTGACATTGGGTAAATATCTAGGTAATTCAGCATATCTGAAATTGGTAAACTGCTCCGAAATTCTTCAAACACTAACACGCTTTCCATGTGATACGAGTCAAAAGGATGCTTATAGTCTGTCACACGACAGATGTTTTCGTCTCCATTTTCGTCAAAGATGCCTCGGGTCTTTCCAGTTCCAGTTGCACCACATACATAAATCACCTCGATTTTACGACGTTCCGTTTTGTACTTATCTTCTAAGTAACTTAATCGAGCCTTGTCAATCTTGTCCCCCATAAGAATCCAATCGTTATTCAAGTCAAAGATTTCAGCATTTGTTAAGCCCTCTTTGATGCGGTCATATAACCATTCGTTATCTCGATTTTTACCATTCTGTTTTGGACAGTTTCCCCATTCTTCAAACGTTCCTGCCACAGACGTTTCACTTTTCTTGGTTTCTTTCCACTTACCGCCTTTCTTGATGTAAGCAATATTTTCTTTTGCACCTCCCAGAGCCACCTCAATGTGAGCAGTGGGAAATTTACGTTTAACCGTGCTGAATCGAACCCTCGAATCAAAATAGACATAAATATGAGTATGAGGTGTTCCATTCTCTCCAATTTCATCAGCCATACAAAAATATCTAGTCGTTGTGAACTCGTTAGCGAAGATTTCTCTGATTTTTGAATGGTCAAATCCATATTTAAGCGGATTATTAATCGTCAGCTGGTATGCATGACGCTGTGAGTCAACCGCTGGTTTTTTTACCTTTTTAGTATCTAAATTTTCGATTTTTTCTGTTTTATCCATTTCGTTTTCTCCTAAATAAATAAGTTTTTTCACTTTACTTTTTCTGTGTAAAGTGTGCATTTTTTGCGAACAGGCTGAAACCCTTGATTTTGCTGGTGTTTTAAAGTGTTTTGTTTGTTCCGGTAGGGTAAGACTACCCTACCGGAACTCAGTCGTCTCCGCCTCACAGCTTGAAGCTCCCGCCGTTGGCGGTGGCTTCAAGCAATGAGTCCAGCGACGGCTGAAAATCCAAATGGTTGCGGATTTGTCGGCACATAGCCTCCTGATTTGTTATCCAAGGGACTACGATTTCCCGAACTCCGCATCCGTCCACAAGCGTTAAGCCCTGACCAGAACCATATCGTGCGGTTGGATTTGTCTCGAGTTCAGAAGAGAATCCGAGCATCCGAAACTGTTCCGCAGAACAGCGTCCAAAGCATACAACCGCCTGAAACTGCTCTCGTGACCCAGAGTCAAACAAGGAAGCATCTGCCCTCTGGACAGCCAGCATAATCCCTAAGTTAAGCCCTCTGGCAACTGCCAAGATTTCTCCCACATGTGCCAATAATTCCGATTTCAACTTCTTTGACTGCGATTCAGCGTAGGAAACCAGTCCGAACCATTCTTCGACAAACAACGTGATATGCTTCTCCAATCGGATTTTCTGCCGTCTAATTTCGGTAAAGAGACGATAAAAATCATCAATCATCGCCAAGGCTCGTTCCCCTGATGCATAAGAAGCTGACCCCTCAAATGGTTCGTACTCCTCGCCACCTTTGTAATCTGACAGATAGACAAGCGATTCCTTACTATGTAGTAACTGCCAGATATACCAACGACAGGACTGACTCTTACCCGAACCGCTTTTTCCAGAAATCAAGATGTTGCTGGTTTTCCTAGGCAAGACAATATCGACCCTGTTTTTAATTTCAGTTTCAAAATAGTCCCGTTTGTCGTAGCCTAATGTCATGAGTCTGTCTCCTGTTCTGGCTTTGGTTCGGAAGCTGGTTCTGGCTCGTCTGGTACTGCTTCTTTGGGACTTACTTTTGCCTGAGCTTTCTTAGCACTTTCAAGTTTCCTCGTCTTTTCATTTTTTTCAATAATTCTCTTTGCTTCAACTGATAAAGGAATAAGCATAGTTAAACGTTCAGGACTAACAACCGTAAATATAGGACGTACTACTCTTTCTCTACTCTCTAAGTAAAACATTCGCACCTGATATTCCATTTTCCTTTCCAATTCTTTTCGGCAAATGTTCTTGTATTTCTCCACGAAGCCCATTGCGCACATATCTATCTCCAGCGCACCAAATTTAGTTTTCCGGTAACTAACCAAAGTCGGTTCTTCAAATGGATTTCCTGAAAAGCTCCGAATCAGTTTTATGACCTCCTGATTTGATAGAATTAAATTGTCATCCTGAATCTTATCTGGTGATGGCTGTCCAGTAAGTTCTTCTGTAAGCAGTTCCAAAAACTTTTTACACCATTTTCGCACACAGCTAATGCTAGACCACATCAACTTTTTAGTTGCGTCCCACCAGTTGTCGCCCTGAATGGCATGACAGCGGTACAATGCCCAGCCTGTGATTTCAAAATAAACAATCATCGTACAAATCAACAAACTAATCATGTTTTTTTCCTCCTGTTTTTAAGTGAGGGGCTTTTTTTGTGCCCCTCGTTATTTTTTTGTTAATCCAGTGTCTCGACCAGTTTCACGTCGTCTGCACTAAACGAATCCTCGACGGACATATTTGTGCCTGTCATTCTCAAGTACGGTCTGTCTACACCATTAATAAATTCGACGTAAATTCGTTCGCCATTCAGACGACGTTCCTGCAATTCATCTTCGCTCATCAATGGCTTTGTCGTTTTCGGAATCCGAACTCGAATCTGTGAGAAATCCATCGTATCGACGACTTCGTAATAAGTGCCAATCACTTTTTCCGTTCGATGTCCGTCCTGATATTCAAATATGTCTCCGATATGAAGCAAAATGAAAATGGGTTCTGAGAAGATGATTTCCAGCGGAATGTTCTTCTTGAGCAGTTTCGTTGCCATAGGCTTTCACCTCCTTTCTGCCTTAATCATATCGTCATCGGATTCAGCGTGCGGAAACTTTTCCATTTTTTTCGTTCTTTGTTATTCATATTAATCTAATCATGCCTATTTAGTGTTAATCTAATCACTTTTCTTGAATCTAACCCCTCGTTCTATGAAGTGCACAATTTTTTTTCGTATCTGCACCTGTTTTTCTACCCATTGCACAACGTTTCGTATCCATTCGTTTTTATGCACAAAGGCAAATGCCATTTTCCATCTCCATGCACAAATGCACTTCTTTCCCCTCTCTCTTAGGTTGCTCTGTCCCTAAAAGTAGAAACCACCTCAAGGATGGCATCATCCATAGGGGTTAGGGTATAAAGTAACCCTCGGGTATGAAACCACTCCCTAATTTTAAATAGACGCTTCATATATCTCCATTACTATGTGGAGGTGAAATATTTTGAGCTATTTTAACGAAAAATTAGGGGCAAAAATCAGGCAAATTCGGCAGGAAAAAAAACTTTCACAAACTGCATTTGCCACGGAATTAGGTCGGTGTTCTGTCCGAGCGAAGCACGTTAACAAAACTACCGTGTGCCGCTGGGAAAAAGGAGAACTGCTCCCCAATATCTGCACGTTTTTTAAATTATGTCACATTTATCAAATTGATGCCAACTGGCTTTTGGACATCGACCTTAACTTTCAGACAGCTTATCCTCTTCCTAATGAGGACTTCCCTGATAGTGATGAAATCTTGAGGCGCATTGGAGAAAAAATCCGAACAGCTCGAACTTCTCAAGGTATTGAATTAAGAGAGCTGGCTTCTCATCTGGACTTTCGTAGCTTATATTCGGAGAAAAAGCCTGTTCCATCTACTGTTTCCAACTGGGAAAGTGGACTCTGTAAAATGCAGTTGTCCGACCTGCGAGAGATTTGCAAACGCTTAAAACTCGATATCAATCATTTATTAGACGCTTGATGTAGTGTCAATTTCATGTTATCATGAAGCTAACAAAACTTCATACCTTAATCAGAGCACTAGAGAAAGCGAGAATCCTATGGCACATGATAATACGAAACAACAGGATTTGGAACTCCAACAGAAACACGAAAGAAACCTTGAACTCATCCGTAGACTTAGACTTATAGACGATGATTTCATGGAGAAAGTTTTTGAGGACAAAGCCTGTGCGGAACTTCTGCTCCGAATCATTTTGGAAAGAGATGACTTGACCGTACAGAGTGTACATGGACAACATGTCGTTAAAAATTTACAAGGACGTTCCATCCGAATGGACATCTTAGCAGTAGACACAACTGGACAAATCCATAACGTCGAAGTTCAAAGAAGTGATAAAGGTGCTGGCGTAAAAAGAGCAAGATACAACAGCAGCTTGATTGATGCCAACATAACGGAAGCTGGCGACGATTATGGAAAATTAAATGAAACCTATGTTATCTTCATCACAGAGAATGATGTATTGAAAGGAAACCTGCCAATCTATCACATTGACCGAGTTATTCGGGAAACTGGTGAATTATTCAATGACAAATCGCATATCATATATATAAACTCAAAAATACAGGACGAAACAGAACTCGGTAAATTGATGTCTGATTTCTTTTGCACCGATGCAAATGATATGAACTACAAGGTTTTGGCAGACCGTGTTCGATACTTCAAGGAAGATGAGAAAGGAGTGGCAAGTATGAGCAGAATATTTGAAGAAATTGCTAGAGAAGCGGCAGAAAAAGCGGCTCGAGAGACTGCGGAAAAAGTTGCTCGGGAAACAGCCGAAAAAGCAGCTCGGGAAACAGCTAAATCTTTATTGGCATTAGGAAAGTTGTCTTATGAAGAAATTTCTATTGCGTCTAAATTGTCCGTAGAAGAAGTAAAAGAATTAGATGGCAAAAGAACCGCTTAAAGAGGGGAACTATGAGTAGCGTATTTGAAGAAATTGCTAGAGAAGCGGCGGAAAAAGCGGCAGAAAAAGCGGCTCGGGAAACGGCTATTAAAATGGCTACACTTATGTTAGAATCTAAAAAACTTTCCTACGAAGAAATAGCAGAATTTACACAATTAACAGTAGAAGAAATTAAGGAATTGGACAACAATCAGCCAGCATAGGGTATCTTTGGGGGCTACACCCCCAATCCCCTGTGAATTGTTTCATAAAAATCATTGAAAATGTTTTTCATAAAACAATGAAATAGCGTTAGCTGACAAACTTAAGAATATCCAATTTCCAGAACAAAAAAGCGTATGCTAAGAAGTACAGAAATGTATCTTTTTAACATGCGCTATTTTTTATCCGATAATCCTAGAAAATAATCGGCTGATACATGATAAAACTCACATAGAGCAATCACATACTCGATTGGCAATGGTCTTTTTTCTAATTCATACTGGGAGTAAGACGTCTGTGCAACACCCAGCAACTTTGCCACTTCTCTTTGGGATAAATCGTTATCTTGTCTTAAGTTTCTCATCCGTTCAGAATATTTCATATAATCTATCACCTCAAAGCGATTGTATTATAAAAAACACTCTGGGATTGATTTTTAACTCAATTCGAGTTATAATATTTTGGAATTAACTCGTTCCGAGTTATGCACAATACAAACAGTTAATAAAAAAGAACCATGGGCTAGATGGCTCTTCTTCATATTACGAATTTGGTATACTGTTTAAGAATTTGGCATGTTAGATGTCCGTTTAATCCAATCTTTTAACACCAGATTAATGTACTGACTGAAATTTCGGTCATCTTCTTCGGCTAATCGCTTAATTTCTTTAATTACATCTTCATCTAATGTAATGCTGACTTTGTTCTTTAATGGTTTCATCTACTTCATTCCTTTTTTCTCAAACTATACCATTTCGTATTATGAAGCATTGACTTGTCGGATAAAGTAGGATAAAGTAGTATTATAAATAATTTTATCGAAATACACGAACAATAAAAACTACTCTGACAGAGGGAGTCAAGAAGTTTGATAATTTGTGTATTTCTAAGGCAAAGGAGGAACTATATGAAGAACAAAAAGAAAGAAACTAATGCTATGAAACGCTGTGCGAGGAAATTAACGGCTGGGCTTTTGGCTGGGGCTATGGTGTTATCTATGCCTGTTGTTGCCGAGGCTGGTAGTTGGAAGCATAATAGCCGTGGATGGTGGTGGTATAATGATGACTGGTCGTACCCTGCTAATTCTTGGAAGACTATCTATGGTAAGGATTATCATTTTAATTCTCAGGGGTATATGGATACTTATTGGGCTAGTGTTGATGGTAATTACTATTGGTTTGGAAAGGCTAATGATGGGGCTAAGAAGACTTACTGGCAGAATATTTGGGGTAAGTGGTATTGGCTTGGCTCTGATGGTGCGATGCGGACTGGTTTCCAGACGGTTTGGGGTAAGACCTACTACCTTGGTTCTGAAAATGATGGAGCTATGAAGACTGGATGGCTTAGAATCCCTGCTGCTAACGGTGATAAGAGAGATGACCAGATTTATTACCTTGGTTCGGATGGTGTTGTACGCACTGGTTGGCAGACTATCGGTGGTAAGCGTTATCATTTCTATGATGAGAATGGTATGATGAGTCGTGGTCAGTTTGAGACTATTGATGGTAAGGATTACTACTTTAACGATGATGGTATGGTGGCTACTTATTGGTTTAAAAATAAGAAGGGTACTTATTGGCTTTTTGGTGGTGCGGACGGTGCTATACGGACTGGTTGGCAGAATATCTGGGGTAAGAAATATTATTTTGATTCTGGCTATATGTTGACTGGTTGGCAGGAGATTGATGGTAGTTGGTACTACTTCGGGGGTAAGAATGATGGTTCTCTTAAGACAAATACTTGGGTTGGTAAGTATTGGGTAGACGCTGATGGTAAGTGGGATAAGTCCAAACATAACCATGAGTGGATTGAAAAGGATGAGGTTATTGAGCATCCTGAAGAGGGACATTATGAGGATGTACTCGTTAGTCCTGAGGAGGGTCATACCGAAACCGTTCATCATGATGAGGAGGGTCATTACGAGGATGTTGTACATCCTGAGGAGTCCCATATTGAGATTGTTCATCATGATGCTGTAACGCATACGGTTGACCATCCTGAGGAATGGCACATGGAAACTGTTACCCATCCTGCCGAGACTCATACTGTGGAGCATCCGGAGGAGTACCATTGGGAGAAACTTCCTAGGGATTCCAATGACTACGATGATATTCATTATTTCTGTGGTAGATGCGGTGCGGATATGGGCAAAACACAGGATACCATCCATGCTCATTTGGTATACCATACTAAACTTGGTGAGTCAATAGGTTATGCACAGTTTCCTGCTAAGAAAGTAGTCGACAAGGAGGCTTGGACTGAGACTGTTATTGATAAGGAAGCATGGAACGAGGAAGTTAAAGTGGTCGATAGGGAAGCCTATACCGAGACTGTAGTTGATTCTGAGGCATGGGACGAGGAAGTTAAGGTCGTCGATAAGGAAGAATGGACTGAGAAGAATGTATACATCATTGATAAGGAAGCGTATGATGAGGATGTATACGTGGTTGATAAGGAAGCTGTATATGAGAACCAGTGGGTAGTTGATAAGGAAGCATATACTGAGACCGTATCTAAGACCGTATGCTCTATCTGTGGGGTAGAGAAAGATAAATAGTTTGGTTTGGGGAGTATAAAATATACATAACTCAAAAGAGGGATATCCAAAATGGGTATCCCTCTTCTTCCAGATATGATAGACGATTGATTATTTAAGTTTCTGATAATCCATCATAATTTTTAATGCTGCGGTAAAGCCAATTTCCATATAGACTTCTTCCCATGTACTGAGCAGATTGTTGATTTCGTCCAGCATATAATTGTCAAAACCATTGGAGCAAGTATGTACAACTTCTTCGATTCTGTCGTATGCTTCTTCTAATCGGGTTTCACAATCACGTTTTTCTTCTTGATTATTCTCCCCATATAAGAGGTAATCGGTCACTCCTTTAATTGTTGCTCTTTTTAATACATTTTTGACTGTTTTCATAATTATTAGTCCTTTCTTTTATTATATTCAGAACTAATAAGCCATATTTTCGTACTTTAACGCAACTTAATTTTTGGTACAACGTCGGTACAACGACTTTCAGAGATGGCAAAATCCCCTTTCTATGCGGCTTCCAGACCCTTGTGGAAGTTCGATTCCGGTCTGCGGCATTAGTTAAAAATGGGAGAAACGTTGAATTTACAGCGTTTCTCTTATTTTTTTGTTTTAAAATGTTTGAACACCTTTGAACACTTTATGATGAAATACCAAGATTCTGAAAAGCAAGCCTGTCATTCTTCCTCTTATTGACATTCCGCAAGTAATGCAATGTTGTAGCTGTCTCACTATGTCCCATTAAATAACTAAGGGTTGTAAGATTATTTCCGTCAAAAGCTGTTGAAGCATTGTAAAAGCGGATTTTATGACTGGAATGATAAGGAACACCGGCTTCTTTGCAATATTTCTTCAAACGGCGATTAAAGCTGTCTGTTGTCATAATCTCGCCGTTGGGTTCAAAGACATATATTCCATTTGGATTTAATTCCTTTGCTTTGTGAAGAATTTTAAGTGCTTCGTCTGTAAGGAACTGTTTACGGAATCCATGAGAAGTATTTCCTTTCATTTGATTTACTACTTTTACTTTTCGGCTTGAGAATGTTAAATCATCATTCAATGTACGTTCACAGGTCGCCTGTCTGTGAAGATATACAAGCCTGTTATTGTAGTCAATATCTTCCCAACGGATAGCTTTTGTTTCTCCAACACGGATAAACAGATAGAAAGATAACTGTATTGCAAGAGAATATGGCTCTATGATACACCGAAGATAATTTAATAACTTATGCGTATCATCACGGGAAAATACATTGTCACTTTGTACTTCTACTGGCTTATAGGTAAACTGTTTGAAATTCACATCAGAGACAGGATTATGAGATATAATTTCTTCTTCAATCGCATAACTCATGATTCCATTCAGAACAGAACGTGCATTACTGACTCGCTTATGCGTGAACTGCCGGTCTTTTGTAGCTTCTCTGAAAAAGCGGATAAGCGTGATTGGTTTGATTTCGCCTATCTTCATTTTAACAAGTTCTGTATCTTTGAAAAATCTATTCCATTCAGATACATATTCTTGAATTGTTTTTGCTTTTACGGAAGTATAATCTCTTTTATACAAAAGCCATTCAGCATATAATTCTTCTAGTGTGACATTCTGACGGTTTTCAGCTTTCTGCTTTTCGATATAAAATCTGATGATTTCTTTTTCAAGGTTCTCTTTACTCTTCCTCTTAACAGGACGGCGTTTGTTAGGTTTGGTTTCATCGGGTAAATAAGTACGCCAGCTTTTTTCTGATTCCGAGTAATAAATTTCATATTTGTGATTCTCCAAGATTTTTTTATTTGCCATAATTTTAAAATCTTTGAAGACTTCATCTGTGGTCATGTTAGCACAGGTGGCTAACGTATTCAATAATGTTATATCTGAAAACGTAACGGGATTATCCATAAGATTCCCCCTTTACGCAAGGATTTTCTTTTTTAATTTTGATGTAGATAACACTGCTGTCCTTTAAGCATGAACCAGTAGATAAGAAAGCGTTGGTATCGTAAATTTGCCTTGTGTATTCTTTCTGAAAGACGATATTTTCTTTTTGTAAGTCATGTAAAATGTCTTCGGTCAGCATGACTTTTGTTTCGTGTGGAACTTTCAGATTTTGAGATTTAAAAAAGGCTTTTTTCTTATGTTCTTTCAAATCAAGGTCTTTTCCAAAATACTTGCTAAGATAACGACCTCTGTTTTCTTTGCTGTCTACATCAATGCGATTGATTTTAATAAATCCATGTGACCATAAATTCTGTAATTTTTCTTTTGCTATATACGGAAAATCAAAGAAAATAACATGATAATGGATTGCTCCACGCTTCTGTTTCTCCCACGTTGCAAGGTATTTTAATAACTGGGTTTTGGTATGGTACAAATAATAATTTAATCGCTGGATAAAATACTTAAATTCTCGGTTAGTTATCAGGATTTCCTGAATGTTTTCTTTAAATGTCAGCGTTACAAATTTTGTTTTGTTATCAAAGTTGCAGTCAACAATACGGGCAATATCCCAACGAGCCTGTTCGTAATGCTTCTGCTTGCGTTTTAAACTGTCATATTGCTTATGAGCTGACATTTCATCAAATTTTTTTCGGTTACTTGTGTCTGTTAAATCTGCCTTTTCTTTCGAGTGAATAAAAATAGGGTTTTCGTAAATATATACTTCTTTTGTAGTAGGAGTTTCAATGATTTTCGTATTGTATGCAAAACACTCTTTTGTTTTGCTCACGAATCTCACCTCATATCCCAATTTTTGTAATGAATGTTCCGATTGTTTTCGGAAGATGTTGTTTTATATATCAAGTATAGAGGTCAGCCAGTTCAGCACCTATGACGTTGTCCGGTACTGACTGGCTGACATAGTAGGGAAATTATTTCATTCCCACTTTTCTGATATTGGAAGCTTCTGCTTTGACAGAAAGACGTCCATTATAGAGACTAGCCCAAGTATGTAATCCATCAAATGAGACTGGAATCTGCCCTTTTTGTTCAAGTTCTTCGTTGGTAACAATCGCTGTGTTAGCTTTAATGCCTACTTTGACTTTTTCAAACTTTAATTTTGGAAGAAGAACTGTATAGTAGAATCCTAATTTTTCTTTTGTAGAAAAGTCTACCCAGTCAGAAACTTCTACTAACTGAAATTCCTCTTGCAGTTTGTCTGGATTTAAAATAAAGTCATTTCCTCTAATCATCGTTTCACCTCCTTATAGATATCTGATTATCAGATATTAAGATAATCTTATGATAAAACAAGCATTGCAGAATGTCAATAGAAAATATCTGAATATCCGATAAAAAGATTGACAGAGAAAATTTGATGAAATATAATGTGCTTATAAAGGAGGTTCGCTATGAATAAAATAAAAGAATTGCGGAAAGAAAAGAATATAACCGTTGCGGAACTTGCAAAAGAATTAGGCATTTCACAAAGTATGCTTACGAACTATGAAAATGGAAACGGAACGCCGAGAGATGAATCTATATGGGAAAAATTATCACAGATATTCGGCGTGAGTAAAAGCCACGTTATGGGATTAACTACGGATATTGAAACAGCAAATAAGACAAAACAGTTGAAAGTGGTTGTGGATACATCTCAGCCGATCTCAATACAACCGAAGAATCAGACAGACCTTGATGTATTGATAAAACTGGATTTGATAGACAGTGAAGACATGGAAGAAGTGTCAGAATTTCTTGATAAACTGTTGGCACAGGAGAAATATGAGGGACGGAGAGAATCAAACGTTAAATATGTCGTTGAGTAGAAAATGCTTCTCAGCCGACCACTTGCCCAGTCGACCCGCCGCCCTGTTAGGAACCGTCGCACTGGGCATCCTTGCGGAACGTTAGTTTGCGAAAATACGAACAAAAGAATATAAGGAGAGGGAATAGCCGATACTACTTCAAAAGCAGTAATAGAGTGCTATTCCTTTTTATTATATTCAATGGTTACAGTTCGGAACGGCTTGCTATTATTGTGCAAGTAATAAGTTGGATAATAGAGGTTGATTTCCAAGGTGGTAGGTGTACCGTTAATTTTGTTATGTTCGTTTTCAATGTCTTTGATTACTCCATCAATTCCCCAACATTTGTAAACAATTACAGTCAATTCAGTATCTCTGGTATCTGCACTGCTAAAGGACATGCTGTTAGTAATATGGTAGTCCGGCAGTCTGAGATAATTGTAGAGAATGGTCAGTAAACAGAGTATTGTGATTGGTGCTATGATTTTCTTTTTCATGTACATACCTCTTTCGTGTTATTAGTAGAGGGATAACTATATAGTACCTCACTATATAGTGAATTACTACATAAAGATTTAATAAATATAATTTATGTAGAGGTGCAGAACATGAACTATGGACATTTAGAATTAAGGATAGAAGAACTGTTACAAGAAAAAGGTATCAGTAAGAATACGATTTGTAAGGAACTTGACATACCGAGGTCAAATTTCAATAGATATTGCAGAAATGAATTTCAAAGACTGGATGCAAATTTAATCTGTAAACTATGCAACTATTTTGAATGTGAAATTGGTGAGTTAATTCGATATGTAAAAGAATAAAGTGATAAATGGGTATGCGGAAATAAAAAATATTCGCATACCTTTTTAATTGAATATTTTATAAAATGGAATTATACTGTGAATAGTATGAAAGAGATAATCTTAATTTGGCTTTGAAGTATTTATAAAGAAGAGGGTTAAGTATGATACAAAACATATTTAAAAGAATAGTTAATGAAATATATATTGAATACTTCAAACCTAATGGCTGGAAGAAGCAAGGATTGAATTATAGATTGTTTGATGATAGTGGACTTGGAAGAATAATAACTTTCCAAAAATCAAAATGGAGCGATGTTACCAATATAGAATTCTATATAAATTATGGAGTGTATATGGAAGTTGGTGACTGTATTGCAAATAAATCGTTTAAAGAGTATGAGTGCCAATTTAGAGACAGAACAAAAGCGTATAATGGAATGTATCTT
>OOBI01001249.1_pt1 | contig 14438 bp, 10 predicted proteins | sample 1671081 | NCBI WGS metagenome assembly OOBI01 (sample SAMN06348120, study PRJEB24527) | human gut metagenome | biome: human gut; feature: ankylosing spondylitis patient; material: feces | host: Homo sapiens | place: China | collected 2015-10 | reverse complement strand
GGAGCACAATCGTTTGTAAGGCTTGAAGATTTGGTATATTCAGTTTTCAAGGTTCATCAGCACCACATTCAAAACGCTTGTGATGTCTGCAAACTCATTATACCACAAGCGTTTTGCTTGTCAATATATATTTTTACTTTTTATTGCAACTTATTTTCTGTGGGAGGTTCTTTATGGATACAACTGGGAGACGCATTAAACGTCTGCGTTTGAAAAAGGGAATCTCGCAATCTCAACTTTCTAAGCGCTCCGGCATTACCTCAACGCTTCTTCAACAGTACGAATATGGTACGCGCCATCCCAAGGAAGATCAGTTAAACAAAATCGCATTGGCGCTTGGCGTAGCGCCTGCTATGCTGCGTCCGTTGGATGTGGATACAATCGAGGGGCTACTCGCCATCATCTACGAAATGCACTCCAGTTACCATGGCATAGAAATTATCGAAGAAAACGGTACAACTTCTATCCGTTTGCCCAATACACTACAAGCCGAGCCCGCCAGATATGCATTGCACTTAATCAAGAAATTTATGGAACAGCCACTATTCGGTTCAGACGAAGAAGTTCCCGTTGCCATGAACGCAGACGAAATTCAACCTGATACTGGTGTGACACTTGCTGAAGAAATAAAGTGGTACAATCAGCAGTCAAGGTTTCTGCATGACACCGAAGAACTTGGGATTTGGTCCGATACCAGCCGTGAAGAAGATACCTCAACTTAAAATCGTTTCTGCATACAGGAGTAACAATAAATGGACAGTAAATTGACCGCAGAACAAGAAAAACTAGCCGCACTAATAGAATCCGACTACGCACTATTGAAATTCGGCTATTATGGGCAGGAATACGAGTTTGCTGTTGCTGAGCGAGACCCGCGCCTATACAGAAAAATGCTGAAACGCCCGGACTATCATCAATTTATCGCAGATAAAGACAAACAATATCGCCATGAAACCAGCGTGATGATGGCTGTACTGGCTGATATGCGCGGCATAACTCCAACGACAAAGCAGGAAAATGAAAGCGGTTGGTACAAAACTATGTTCTCGCTAAAAGCAGAAGCGGAGACTTTCACGCGGAATAGTATCCTGCATGATGTCGAAACAGATTTTTGACGAGAGCATATTTTATCGTAAAAGCGCCCTATCAAAAGAAGTGGATTGGCTTCTTTTGATAGGGCGCTTTTGTCATATATACCAAATCGAATATTTAACTTCATCATATTTTACAAAAAGATGTACTTTCTATTGACTTTTTTGCAATAACAGAATACAATATATTTACATCATTTTAATAAATTTGATGTAAATAAAAATAAAGGTTCTACAATGAAAACATTTAACTTCAAAGCAGTATATTCTCAGCTGCTGACACCAGAGATCGTGTTCCGTCTGACGCAACTCCATGAATACAAAGGTCGGCTGAACAGACTCCTTGAAACAGATGCTGCCGCCTTATCCGAAATCAAAGAGACCGCGGCACTGCAAACTGTTGCCGCATCGAATCGCATGGAAGGCATCACCGTTGCCGAGGATCGGCTGAAAAAGCTTATCCTGAATAAAACCAATCCGCAAACCGATGATGAGAAAAAAGTGGCAGGTTATCGGGATGTGCTAACCTCCATAAGTGCCAATTATGACTTCCTGCCACCGGCACCATCCACTATTTTACAGTTGCATCGGGATTTATACAAATTCAGCGGTAAAACTGTGGGTGGCAATTATAAAGATACCGCCGGCGAACCATGCGCCGAAAGCCTTGCTTCCCTATGCAATGCCTTTGAACAAGCCCTGCAAGACCCAGTCCTTGACCCGCTGCTGCTGATCCCGATGTTCATGGTAGACTTTCTGAACATCGCCCCCTTCGATAACGGCACCGAACGAATGAGCCGCCTGCTGCTAGCACTGCTCCTGTACCGTTCCGGCTATGAAGTGGGGCAATACAGCAGCATAGACGCGATTCTTCTTAACACAAAAGCATCCTACGATGCAGCGCTGCAACGCAGTTCCCATAACTGGGCTACCGACACAAATGACTACGCACCTTTTACCGCCTACCTGCTGAACACTCTTGTTACGGCATACAAAAACTTTGACGAGATTGCCACACAGCTAACCGCCAAAGGTCTGTCAAAGCCTGACCGCGTGCGCGAAATCATTAAATTGCACCAAGGTGAAATCACCAAAAGCGAAATCCTAAAGCAGTGTCCGGACATCAGCCAAATCACTGTCCAGCGGGCGCTGGCAGACCTGCTAAATAACAAGCAAATCACAAAAATCGGCGGTGGCCGCTACACTTCTTATATTTGGAATGGGGAGAACTAACATGATTACAGGAGAACTCAAAAACAAAATCGACAGCCTTTGGGATATTTTTGCGGCGGGCGGTCTTGTAAATCCGCTGGATGTCATTGAACAAATCACTTATTTAATGTTCATTCACGACTTGGACGATTCCGACAATCTGCGCGCCAAGGAAGCCGCCATGCTGGGTCTGCCGTACCAGAGCATTTTTGCGGACGAGGTGCAGCTCGGCGAGCGCACCATCGACGGTCAGCAGCTCAAATGGAGCGTATTCCACGACTTTCCGGCGCAGAAAATGTACGCCACCATGCAGGAATGGGTGTTCCCATTCATCAAAAACCTGCACGGCGATAAGAACAGTGCCTACTCCAAATATATGGACGACGCCATTTTCAAGCTGCCCACGCCGCTGCTGCTTTCCAAAGTGGTGGACGCGCTGGACGAAATTTACCGCCTGATGAATGAGTCGCAGGCGGTGGATGTGCGCGGTGACACCTATGAATATCTGCTCTCCAAAATCGCACAGTCCGGTCTGAACGGTCAGTTCCGCACACCGCGCCATATCATCAAAATGATGGTCGAGCTGATGGATCCCAAAGCGGACGAAATCATCTGCGACCCCGCCTGCGGCACATCCGGCTTCCTCGTCGCAGCGGGCGAGTACCTGAAAGAGCGCCGCAAAGAAGAAATCTTCTTTGACCGTCAGAAAAAAGACCACTACATGAACCATATGTTCTTCGGCTACGATATGGACCGCACTATGCTGCGCATCGGCGCCATGAACATGATGACCCACGGCATCGATAACCCCTACATTGAGTACCGTGACAGCCTGAGCGACCAGAACCCGGATAAGGAAAAATACTCGCTGATTCTTGCCAATCCGCCGTTCAAGGGCAGCCTGGACGCGGACACCGTATCCGCCGACCTGCTGAAGGTCTGCAAGACCAAGAAAACCGAACTGCTTTTCCTTGCGCTGTTCCTGCGTATGCTGAAAATCGGCGGGCGCTGCGCCTGTATTGTTCCCGATGGTGTGCTGTTCGGCTCGTCCACCGCGCACAAGGCAATCCGTAAAGAACTGGTAGACGGCAACCGTCTGGAGGCAGTTATCTCGATGCCGTCCGGCGTGTTCAAGCCCTATGCCGGTGTTTCCACCGCCATTTTGATTTTCACCAAAACAGGGCATGGCGGCACGGATAACGTGTGGTTCTACGATATGCAGGCCGACGGTCTTTCGCTGGACGACAAGCGCAGCCCCGTGCAGGAGAACGATATTCCCGACATTATTGCGCGCTTCAAAAATCTGGACACCGAGAAAAACCGCGCCCGCACGGAAAAATCGTTCTTTGTTCCTAAGCAGGAAATTGTGGATAACGGCTACGACCTGTCCATCAACAAATACAAAAAGACCGAGTACAAGCCTGTTGAGTACCCGCCGACGAGTGAGATCATGGCAGAGCTGCGCCGCTTGGAGAAAGAGGTCAACACGGCAATGGACGAACTGGAGCAGATGCTGAAATAAGGAGCGCACCATGACGGAAAACGACAAACTGCAAGTATTTGAAGATCAGACCATCCGCACCGCTTGGGATGAGGAAAAGGAAGAATGGTATTTTTCGGTGGTGGATGTCGTGGTTGCATTGACAGAAAGCCCCGACTACAAGACCGGCAGAAAATACTGGAACAAGCTGAAGCAGCGCTTGAAAGAAGAAGGAAATGAACTGGTGACAAATTGTCACCAGTTGAAAATGAAAGCCGCCGATGGCAAGCGCCGCCTTACGGATGTAGCGAATACCGAGCAGTTGCTGCGCATCATCCAGTCCATCCCGTCCAAAAAGGCCGAGCCGTTCAAAATGTGGCTGGCCATGGTCGGGCGTGAGCGCATTGAGGAAATCATCGACCCGGAGCTTACCATTGAACGCGCGCTGGACACCTACGCACAGAAAGGCTACCCGCCGGAGTGGATCAACCAGCGCCTGCAAACCATCCGCGCCCGCAAAGAGCTGACCGATGCGTGGAGCGCACACGGGGTGCAAAAGGGGCAGGAGTACGCCATTTTGACGGACGAAGTCACAAAGGCGTGGTCCGGGCTGAACACGCGGCAGTACAAGAACCTGAAAGGGTTGAAAAAGGAAAATCTGCGCGACAATATGAGTACGTTGGAGCTGGCGCTGAATATGTTGGCGGAAGCCACCACAACAGAACTCACCAAGGCTCAGAATCCGCAGGGGCTGGAAGAAAACCGCACTGTGGCAAAGCAGGGCGGCACGGTAGCCGGCAACGCCCGAAAAGAAATTGAAGCGCAGACCGATCGCCCGGTGGTTACGGCAGAAAACGCGGACACAATGCTGCTGGGGCAGGCTGTTGCCGGGATGATTGAGGGCGTTGTGAAAGATAAAGATGGTAAAGAATAACTCTGCTGTGATGGCGGATACAACTTCGGATTTGTGGGAGACGATATGGAATATAGGTTAGAAGAATTGTTCGACCTCCAGATGGGCAAGACACCATCTCGAAGTGTTACTGAATATTGGGAAAGCGGTAATAATAAGTGGATTTCTATTGCCGACCTCTCAAAATGCGGAAAATACATCTATGACACAAAAGAGTGTTTGTCAGATATTGCTGTTTCTGAAAGTGGCATCAAGCAGATTCCTGCAAATACGGTAGTAATGAGTTTTAAGCTGTCTATTGGAAAAACAGCAATCACATCTGAACCAATGTATTCCAACGAAGCAATCATGTCATTTCGTGACAGAAAACTTGTTCAATTACTGCCCGAATATATTTATTATCTCCTGCTATCCAAGAACTGGGATGATGGAACTAACAAAGCGGTTATGGGAAAAACTTTGAACAAAGCCACTTTGTCTAAAGTAAAGGTGAATATTCATTCCATGCAGGAGCAGCAAGAAATCGTATATGTTCTAAACCAAGCAACTGCTTTAATTGAATTACATCAGCAACAACTCCAAAAGCTGGACGAACTCGTCAAAGCTCGATTTGTCGAGATGTTTGGAGATCCTGTTGGAAATACTAAGGCGTACTATGTTGCTACACTTCAAGAATTAATTTGCAAAGGTTATATTACATATCACTTAGATGGAAATCATGGCGGCGATTACCCCAAAAGTGACGAGTTTGTTGAAGCAGGTATACCTTATATCAGTGCAAATTGCATCGTAAATGGGGAAGTTGATTTTTCGAAAGCAAAGTACCTGACATTGGAAAGAGCCAACAAATTACGCAAAGGCATTGCGCAAAACGGGGATGTACTGTTTGCCCATAACGCTACTGTAGGACCTACGGTAGTCTTACACACTACTAAAGAAAAGGTAATCCTTGGCACTTCGCTAACAGCATATAGGTGTAACAAGGAAAAAATATTGCCAAGCTATTTGAAAACCTATATGCTAAGCGATGGATTTATAAGACAGTATTCTAATGAAATGAAACAGACAACAAGAAATCAGGTACCAATTACTGCGCAAAAAAAGTATCTTTTTTTGATTCCTCCGATTGGACTTCAAAATCAATTTGCAACTTTCGTCAACCAAGTCGACAAATCAAAAGTTGCCGTACAGAAGTCCTTGGACGAAGCACAGCTTTTGTTTGACAGCTTGATGCAGCAATATTTCGACTAAAATAAGTAAATACGGGCTTATGCCGGGGCAGGACGATGGTACACAGAAAAGGAGTGTACCATCATGGAAGAAAAGCTTGTCACAATTCTCAACGAAATGGCGGAATATTTGAGCATTGCCCAGATGAAAAAGCTGCAAGAAGTGCTGCTGAAAAATCTGGCAGAAAACGAACCGCAAAAAGCGGAAATTTCCAACGCAGAATATCTGCAAATGTTTCTGGATGCCAAGAAAATTGAGGGTTGCTCTGAAAGAACGCTGCAATATTACCGTGTTACGGTGGAGCGAATGCTGCAAAGTATTACCACGCCCATACGAAAAATATGCACGGAAGAAATTCGCAGTTATCTTTCGGGGTATCAGCAAATCAACGGCTGTGGCAAAGTGACTGTAGATAATATTCGCCGTAACATTTCCAGCTTTTTCTCATGGCTGGAAGAAGAGGATTATATCCTCAAAAGCCCTATGCGGCGAATCCACAAAATCAAGACAAAACAACAGGTTAAAGAAACGATCTCGGACGAAGCCATTGAGCAGCTGCGCGACCATTGCACCTGTGCGCGCGATTTGGCGATGATCGACCTGCTGTATTCCACAGGCATCCGTGTTGGTGAATTGGTAAATCTGAACATCGACGATGTGAATTTTGAAGCCCGCGAGTGTGTGGTATTTGGCAAGGGCGATAAAGAACGCCGCGTATATTTCGATGCAAAGGCAAAATTGCACCTGCAAAATTATCTAAAGCACCGTACGGACCGCAACCCCGCCCTGTTTGTTACTTTGGACGCACCACATGACCGCCTAAAAATCAGCGGCGTGGAGGTTCGTCTGCGGGAACTGGGGCGCAGCGTCAATTTGGTAAAAATCCACCCGCATAAATTCCGCCGCACGATGGCAACCCGCGCCATAGATAAAGGTATGCCGATTGAACAGGTGCAAAAAATCCTCGGTCATTCGCAAATTGATACCACTATGCAGTATGCCATGGTCAACCAAACCAACGTCAAAGCCTCCCACCAGAAGTTTATCGCCTGATACAACTTCGGATTTGTGGGAGAAAATATGATAGAGCAAAAAAGACTGGGGGATATTGCAACATACATAAATGGTTTTGCGTTCAAACCAGAGGATAGAGGTACAGTAGGATTACCTATTATTCGCATCCAGGATCTGACGGGCAATGCCTATGATTTAGGATTTTATGCTGGCAATTATCCCGAACGCATTGAAATCAATGACGGAGATGTGTTGATTTCATGGTCTGCAAGCCTTGGCGTGTATGTTTGGGATAAAGGAAAGGCGCTGCTCAACCAGCACATCTTTAAGGTGGTATTTGATAAATGTGAGGTGAACAGAGAATATTTTGTTTATGCTGTTCGCTATAAGCTAAAAGAAATGGAGTCAAAAACGCATGGCGCAACAATGAAGCACATTGTCAAAAAGGATTTTGACAATACATTGATTCCATTCCCTACTTTAGAAGAACAGAAAAACATTGCAAATTTGCTTGATAAGATATCCACAATAATTCTAGTTCGCCAACAACAACTCCAAAAGTTGGATGAACTCGTCAAAGCTCGATTTGTCGAATTGTTTGGTGATCCGCTACATAACACAAAAGATTTGCAAACAAGTCCGATGACCAATATCTGTCGAATTATTGACGGGGATAGAGGAAAAAACTATCCAAAACAAGAAGATTTTTCAGATTGTGGATTTTGCTTGTTCCTAAATGCAAAAAATGTTACCGCACAGGGATTTTCGTTTGAGAACTGTATGTATATAACAGAAGAAAAGGATGCACTATTGCATAACGGAAAGCTTTGCCGCGGAGATGTTGTCCTAACCACAAGAGGAACTATCGGAAATTTGGCTTTTTATGATACAAGTGTTCCATATGGCAATGTGAGAATCAACTCGGGAATGGTCATCTTAAGAATGAATAGAAACTTGGTATCGGAAATTTTCTTTATGGAACAATTCAAAATGCAATTAGATTCCATAAAAAGCAGAATTGCAAGTGGTTCTGCACAGCCACAACTCCCCATTTCGACAATGAATAAAATCAAAATGATTTTACCGCAAATCGAATTGCAAAAACAATTCGAGCAATTCGTCAAGCAAGTCGACAAATCAAAAGTTGTTGCATAAAACTTTGAGAATCTTAACAATTAAATATATTCTAGGAAAAACAATTTTTAGGAGAAAAAATGAAAATAATAGATAGCATTACCATTCGATACTTCCGATCAGTCTATACATTAAACATCGGACAATGCGAAGATATAACAATTGTTTCTGGAAGAAATGATGTTGGAAAATCAAACATATTAAAAGCACTGAACTTATTTTTTTGTCAACAATCCGACTATCTTCATAATTTTGATTTTGTTGAGGACTATTCCAATATTCGCAGAGATGAAGTGAAGAAGGATACAATCCGAGGTCAACAGTTTATCTCTATATCGATTCGATTTCTGCGCGGGAATAGAATGGAAAACTCGCTGCCGCCCAGCTTTTCTGTTACCAAACGATGGGACATGCATTCCTCGGAATGTAAAATGACTTCGGATGTTCTAGCACGAATGGAACAGTTTTCAAAAAAGCAAGGGAAAAAGTTCTCAGAAAAGACTACAAATACCTCTCTTAGCACTTTTCTGAATAGAATTCGCTATATTTATGTTCCGGCGATAAAAGACGAACAGGTTTTTAAAGAAACTCTAAATCTATTACAGGAAAGCTTATTTTCGTCAAAGAACAAGAAAATATTAGATACACCTATTAATGAAGCCAATCACGCGGTTCAAAATGTTATTGGTGAATTGCAAAAAGATTTTGAAGATGCTACCGGAATAAAGAATTTTGTGGAATTGCCCAATACATTAAACTACACACATGGGCTTCTTCAAGTAAATACGCAAACGAACAATGGTTTAATCAGCATTGATAAGCGTGGTGATGGTATTAAGGCGCACTATATCCCCAAAATTTTGAATTATGTTGCGAAACATTCAAAAAATATCTTTATTTGGGGATTTGAAGAGCCTGAAAACTCCTATGAATATTGTAGATGTATGCAGGTTGCGAAAGAGTTTGACGAGGTCTACTGTCAAAATTGTCAGGTATTTATAACCACCCATTCTCCGGCTTTCTTTGAGGAACGAGATAACAAGAAAATTGTTCTGGTTGGAAATAAGGATGGAAAGACGATTTTGATGGACGAAAAAACGCCTATCGATGAGGAACTGGGTTATATAGCGTTGTATAGAGGCTTTCTTGAAAAATTAAAAGCAATGCAGGACATTAGCGAATCCAAGGAAAAAGAGATTTCCGATCTACGGAGCACAATTCAAACCCTATCAAAGCCAATGATACTTACCGAAGGGAAAACGGATGCTCAATTACTAAAACAAGCCGCTTTCAAACTGGGTCTGACGGAGTTCCAAGCATATGACATTCAGCCTATAATTTCTGACGGAACAAGTAATAATACAGTACTTCTGAAATTCTTACATAGCCTTCGAGATAATGTACAATCCAATCAAGTGATTATTGGTATGTTTGATAGAGACACGCCTTTACTTACAGAAATAAATGGTTCAAGAGTAGACATACGTAATGAGAAATTTGTGAAAATAGGAAAAAACATTTTTGCTTTTTCTATTCCTGTGCCACACGCTCGCGCGGAAAGTGACCAAATATCTATTGAACACTATTTTACAGATGAAGAGATAAAAACCGAACTTGAAGGTAAAAGACTCTTTATTGGAAACGAATTCTATAAAACAGGTGTATGCAAGAGCAATCGATCCTTATATTATAAAAGTGGAGCGAAAGTTGCAGACACAATTAAAATCATTGAGCATGAAAGCAATAACTATGTGATGAATGCTGATGGGACAGGAGATTACAGCATTTCGAAATCAGCATTTGTCAATGCAATCTGTGAAGAAAAAGATTCCTTTAAGGGATTCTCGTTTGACGAATTTCAAAAAATATTTGATGTGATAAACTCGATCGTTTCATCCTCCAAGGAGTGATATTATGACAAACTTTGATTTTTTGAAATCGAAACGGACATTTGATTCTTTTGCCGATGCAGCAATTGCAGCGGAAAGGATATTTTCTATTGACCCATCCGCCTGCGTCCTCAACTGCCGCAGGGCGATGGAATTTGCCGTAAAATGGATGTACTCGGTGGATAAGGCGTTGGTCATGCCGTATCAGGACACGCTGGTCAGCCTGATGAACGCCGAGGATTTCCGGGATATTGTCGGCACGGACATCTGGCGGCGCATGGATTTTATCCGCCGCATGGGGAACAATGCCGCCCACAGCGGCAAAAAAGTCACCGAAGAACAGGCCGGACTATGCCTTGAAAACCTGTACATTTTCCTTGATTTTGTGGCGTATTGCTATGGGGAAAACTATACCGCCGGGCACTTTGACCGCGCCCTGCTGGAGCAGCCCGCCGAAGCCCCCGCAGCGCAGCCTGACGAAGAAAAGGACATTGACCTTGCCGCCCTTATGGCAGAAAATGCTGCACTGAAGGAGGAACTCACCGCCCGCCGTGCCGAGCAGCAGCAGACCTATGTCCCCAAACCGCTTGATCTGTCCGAGTATAAGACCCGCAAGCTGTACATTGATACCATGCTCGCCGATGCAGGCTGGACCGAGGGCAAGGACTGGCAGAATGAGGTGGAACTGCCCGGTATGCCCAACAAATCCGAGGTAGGCTATGCCGACTATGTGCTTTACGGCGATGATGGCCGCCCTTTGGCTGTGGTAGAAGCCAAGCGCACCTGTGTGGATGTGGCAAAAGGTCGCCAGCAGGCAAAATTGTATGCCGATCTGCTGGAAAAGAAGTATCACCGCCGCCCGGTCATCTTTTTGACAAACGGCTTTGAAACGCGCATTACCGACACGATTTACCCCGAACGCAAGTGCGCTGCCATTTATTCCAAACGCGATTTAGAAAAGCTGTTCAACCTGCAATCTATGCGTACCAGCCTGCGGAATGTGATGGTAAACCGCAGTATTGCCGGACGTTATTACCAAGAGGGCGCTATCAAAGCGACCTGCGATGCCTTTACCCGCAACCGCCGCAAGGCTCTGCTGGTCATGGCTACCGGCTCCGGCAAAACACGCACGGTGATTGCCCTGTGCGATGTGCTGCTGCAACATGGCTGGGTGAAAAACATCCTGTTTCTGGCGGACCGCAACAGCCTTGTCACGCAGGCAAAGCGCAGCTTTGTGAACCTGCTGCCGGACTTATCCGTTACGAACCTCTGCGAAGAAAAGGACAACTATACGGCGCATTGTGTGTTTTCCACCTATCAAACCATGTACAATGTTATTGACAGCGTACAGGATGAGAACGGCAAGCTGTTTACCTGCGGACACTTTGACTTGGTCATCTGCGATGAGGCACATCGCTCGGTTTACAACAAGTACAAGGACATCTTCAACTACTTTGACGCGCCGTTGGTCGGCTTGACCGCAACGCCCAAGGATGAAATCGACAAGAACACCTATGAAATTTTTGAATTGGAAAACGGTGTTCCCACCTATGGCTACGAGCTGGCGCAAGCCGTTAAGGACGGATATCTCGTGGATTTTTTGTCCGTTGAAACAAAGTTGAAGTTTATCGAGCAGGGCATTGTGTACGATGACCTGTCAGACGAGGACAAGCAGGCCTACGAGGATACTTTTGAAGATGAAAACGGCGATTTGCCGGAACGTATCGGCTCATCTGCACTGAACGAGTGGATTTTTAACGAAGATACGATCCGCAAAGTGCTGGATACCCTGATGACCAAGGGCATCAAAATCGACTACGGTAACAAGTTGGGAAAGACAATCATCTTCGCAAAGAACCACTCCCATGCCGAAAAAATATTGGAGATATTCAATAAAGAATACCCCCATTTGCCCGGCTTTGCCAAGGTCATTGACAACTATATGACCTATGCCCAAAGCGCGATTGATGAATTCTCTGACCCGAAAAAGCTGCCCCAGATTGCAATTTCCGTAGATATGCTGGACACAGGTATCGATGTGCCCGAAGTGCTGAACCTTGTGTTTTTCAAGAAAGTCATGAGCAAGGCAAAGTTCTGGCAGATGATTGGCCGCGGTACACGCCTTTGCCCTACTCTGTTGGACGGCAAGGACAAAGACAAATTTTATATCTTTGACTTCTGCGGGAACTTTGAGTTTTTCCGCATGAGCAAGGGGAAACCCACTGCTAACATGATTGCGCTGCAAGGGGCGATTTTCCACTTGAAAGCGCAGATTGCTTTTAAGTTGCAAGATTTGGCATATCAGACCACCGATTTGATTGCGTTCCGCAAGGCACTTGTGGATGATATGGTGCGCAAAGTACAGGAGTTGAATAAAGACAACTTTGCTGTGCGCCAGCACTTGAAATATGTGGAATTGTATGCCAACGCGGACAACTACGCCGCTCTGACCTATGAGGACACCTTGCTGATGGGGCAGGAGTTAGCGCCGCTGATTACCCCAGAAGAAGATGACCCCAAGGCGATGCGCTTTGATGCCCTGATGTACGGCATAGAGCTTGCCTACCTTGCAGGAAAAAAGTATGGCAAGGCACGTAGCGACTTGATGAAAAAGGTTGCTGCCGTTGCATCTGTTGCAAACATTCCGGAAATCATGGCACAATCTGATCTTCTCAATAAGATTTTGCACACGGATTATTTGGAAACAGCCGGGATTAAAGAATTTGAGCATATCCGCGAAAACCTACGCGACCTTATCAAGTATATTCCTATCGTAAAAGTTCGCTATGATACCAATTTCGATGACGCAATTCTGTCCGAAGATTGGAACGAGTCCGAGTTGGAAAACGATGACTTGAAAAATTACAAGGCCAAGGCAGAATTTTATGTGCGGCAGCATACGGATAACGCCGTTATTGCCAAGCTAAAAAGCAACATTCCGCTGAATGGTGAGGACGTAAAGGCACTGGAAGAAATTCTGTGGAACGAAATCGGCACAAAGCAGGACTATGAAGCTGAGTACGGTCAAAAGCCTTTGGGCGAGTTTGTGCGGGAGATTGTCGGCCTTGAGATGAACGCTGCAAAAGAGGCTTTTGCACAGTATTTGAACGATACCAGTCTCGACAGCAGACAGATTTATTTTGTGAACCAGATTGTAGAGTACATTGTTCATAACGGTATGATGAAAGATTTGTCCGTCTTGCAGGAAGCTCCGTTTACCGACCACGGTAGCATTGTGGAAGTGTTTACCGATTTGTCCGTGTGGGCAGGGATTCGGCAGGCAATAGAGCGAGTGAACGCAAATGCTGTGGCAGCGTGATTACTAAGTTTAGAAGCGGCTGCGATATATATTTTCTTGGCACTTTTCATTCCGTAGCGGTGCTGCCCGCTGCACCTTATTCCGCACTGCTTCGCAATCCATCTCAATATCCACGCAGGTTGCAATATCTCGCCGCAATGCTCTAATACGGGCTGTAAGCGCCTGTATTTGTTCTGAACGGTTAATACTGACGACTTTGCCCTTCTTACTACGGTAGAGTGCCTTACGCCGCGCCGTAAGGTCGTTATATTCGGCTTGCAGGTTCTCCTTACAAGTCAAAAGTTCGTCAAGTGTTGTAATTCGATGCTTCCATAAAAAGTCGCATTGCCGCCGATAGCGATTGTACCGCAAGAAATCATCACGCAGCAGGTAATAGCACCGCTTGCCAACTTTGCCTTTATATGCTTTTCTCAGCAATGCGCAGTAGCGATAATAGCAAGCCATAAAGCCGGTGATTTTGCGGCAATTATGGCTCAGCTTGCTGCGACACCGTGCGCGGCGGCGAACAGGCATAGGCAGCTCTTTCGGCTGCCAGCGTGGTGGATGAGGTACTGTTTGCTGCTTGTATTCTTGCTGCATTGCGGGCGGAAGTTTACGCAACTCTTGGAAGTAACTCCGCAAGGCGTCCTCGCTGAAGCGTGGACTAATCTTATCCAATCGAATATTTCTCTGTGCATCTTTGTGGCGCACAGCCATATGTGTAACCTTCGGTCCGTATTTCACCTTATAACCCATTTGCTGCAACTCTGCAATAAATCCGGCAAAGCTGTCTGCGGAAGCCATCGCCATTTCCACATCGGCTTTTACCACACCGCGTAGCGTAGGTGTGCCCTCTTTTTCATGTTTCCACTCGCCGTAAGATTTCCCGTGTCCGTCTGTTTCTACAACCGACAAGCGGTTTTCGCGGCACAGTTCATCGGAAATAGCTCGAATACCCTTGTAGTAAGTAGTAAAATCATTACGAAACATTCGACCATCCATAAACGAAACCGAGTTTACAACAATATGGTTATGCAAGTGGCCTTTGTCTAAATGGGTGCTGACGGTACATTCAAACCGATCTGCTAAGAATCGCCGTGCGAATTCGCAGCCAATTTCATGCACTTGATCCGGCGTTGCTTCTCCGGGCTTAAAACTTTGAATAATGTGATAGCCC
>OOBI01001248.1_pt1 | contig 14457 bp, 10 predicted proteins | sample 1671081 | NCBI WGS metagenome assembly OOBI01 (sample SAMN06348120, study PRJEB24527) | human gut metagenome | biome: human gut; feature: ankylosing spondylitis patient; material: feces | host: Homo sapiens | place: China | collected 2015-10 | reverse complement strand
TACCAATATCGATAGATTTTGAAAAAGCACCCTAAGGGAGCTCTATTAAAGTTACTCTTTTTACCACCGATATAAAGAAGAAATTTTTTGCTAATTTATGGTTGACTTTTCATAACTGGTCTCCCTCTTCTATTTTTCTTAATACTGACATAGACATTTTCAAATTACAAGCGTTGTATTTTCCATCCTCACCCAAAGCATGTACTATTTTTCGCCATATCTTTACTCCAAAATTTTTCAACTTGCTCACTTTTCTCCGATCATAATTACTATTTTTATACCTCAAATTTTCTACTGTTATTTATTTGATTTTTGAATTTTTTCAAATTCCTCTTTTGATGCTTCTTGCAACATACTTTTAAATTTTTTAGTTATTTTCAAATTACTAACAGTTTTGACCACCTCCGATTTTAACTCATCACTTGCTGTATTATTATAAATATAAAACATTAAATCAATCACCTTATCCTTGCTTACTTCCTCAAACTTAACTTTTTTTATAACACTGCCTAATATTTCCTTATTGATATTCTCGTTGGTATTTTCTTTTAGAAGTTCTCTGCTTATCTGTATCCATGCACTTATTTCTTTACACTTACATTCTTCATAAATCCGGAATATTTCATACAATTGTGTCTTCGTATAATTATCAGCTTGTGCACCTATATATACCATTATATTGTTCAAATTCGTATTAGCTTTTGTTCCGAGCAATAAATATTCCATTTCTTTCGGTGATGACTTTTTGCTAACTACAAGCATTAAATCCACAAAATTAACATCTTCTAAGCACTCATAAAATTTGTTCATGATTGGTTGTACTTTAGCAACAAGTTCACTCTCTTCTACAATCTTGCAGCTAAGATCTTTTAAATTTGCTAGGGATATTCTTGCATAACACTTATTCAAGATTGTAATTGCCTGTACCTTATCCTGAATTAAATTCCAATATTCAATAATAAACTCTACAAGATCCTTTAAATTATCATTTTCTTCAGTAAATATCTTATAATTAACCAAGAAAAACCTGATTATTTCATCTATATACTCCTTATCTGGACTTATTGCTAATTCTTCAACAATAAAAAGAACTGCCTCCTCTCCTAATAAATTTGTAACATTATTCAACACCCTTATTGTTTCCATCGGAAATACTGTATGATTTCTTAAGAAAGCTCTTGCAAATAAATCTAAACTCTCCTGTGATAACTCTTCTTTCAGTTCAGAAACGCTATCCGCTGCAAAAGAAAAATAAACCTGATAGTTACCTCCTGTGCTCACAACATTTTTATATACTGTATCTTGTATCAATCCAACAATATCAGATATCCATATGCTATTGTTCTTCAAATTTCGTATAATTTGCAATGTTTGTCCGTACTTGCTTCCAGATACATACTCTAATTTCTTATCTAAAAGACTTAAAAATTCATTTTTATGTTCTTCATCATAATACTGTTCGATTTTTTCAAATAATTCCCAACGTTCACTATTTTCGACTATTGCTTCTGTTATTTTCGTTATCGTGGTTTTAAATATATTAATATTATTACCATTTTCCAAAAAATTCTCAATTACATTACCAATTTCTACGTCCGATGGTATATTATTTACAAATTCATCCAAAATTGAATTATCATCATCCTCTCCATAAACACAAGGCAAATTACTTAAAAGTGCATATGTTGCCTCGGAACTTTCAGTCACATCCTCAGCTACAATTTCATTAACCAGTTCCTTTCCAACTCCTTCTGGAAGAGTTCTCAACAATTGGCTTTTATTCAATACATCATAAAGTACTCCATGTGAATTCACATCTGCTACCAAATCAAGTAATATCTGCTCTGCATCTCCGATCACATTTTCTTTGTTTATATATGTTTGAAAATATCGGGCAAATGAATTGCTTTTTGCTTCTGAATAGTCTTTTTCAGCGATCAATGATTCTGCAAGATTTTTAAACATTTCTATTGGGAAATACTCTCGTAACTCATCCTTGCTCATTCCTCTCGTAATGTTATCTATATCTTCAATTCTATATTCATCCTCGGATACATATGTTTCAATATTTTGTTTTAATTGTATTTTTACATTTTCCGCAAAATCTTTTCTATGTTCTAATAACTGTTGTATAACATTTTCCACTTCTTCGCTATATTCCATACGTTTGAGTGCTGTAGACATTGCCCGATCAAACACTTCTTTTTCACCTATTAGATTCCGTATCATATAATAATTTTCTATGTCAAGTCGCTCTATCCCAGTTACCGTTGCGTATAATGTACAAACCTCCAAACGTGCAGAAATTTGAAGTATTAACTCCTTTTTATATTTTTCTTCAACTTCATTAATCAAATTAATAGCAACAAAACAAGCAACCATTACCTCATCAAGATTATCTTCCAAACGAATATAATCCGAAAGCTTTTCTACAATAATTGGTGTTTTTTCCAATGCATCCTTGACTGCTGTTTCATTCCAACTTAAGACAGAAGAAATAAAATCTTGTTGTTTGCGATCTCCAGTCAATACACTAATCTTATCCTGTGCCATATACAAATATGATTCTTTAGCTGAAATATTTTTATAATTTTCCGTATATATCAGATAATCAATCAATGATTGATATTTGACTTTTAAAACTGGTTTTTCTGCCTCCTGTTTCTCTTCAAAGAACATTTGCAATTCCTTAGGAATCGTTTGCGTTTCATCTCCTCTATATACACTCAACAAATCCTCCATAAGTCCAATATTATAATATAACAAATCATAAAATTCATTATAATCTGATTGCAACACTGACATCTTTGCAATATATCGAACACTTTTTGTATCTGTAGCAAATGTTTTTTGTATTGTCCCCTTTTTTTCTCGTTCTACAGCAATAATCATGTTGTTCACAAAATTGTTAATCAGCTTTTTTACCTGTCTTGGTGTCGTCACATGTTTATGAATAATAACATTCTGCACAATACGACAAGCCTCATCCATATCATCATTCATATATTCACAAACAAAATCTGAACATTCTTTCCGAAACAGATCAACTGCATACTTTCCGATATTAATCTTCACAAGTTCCGGAATATATACTTTATATTGAAAAAGTTTATCAAGAATCAGTTCACTATCTATAACAGATTCTGTACTATTTAATGCCTTGACACGATTTTTTTCTAAAGCCCTCTTTAATATTGCATCATCAAACGGAACAATAAAGATGCAATTATCTAAATTCATAAACACTTTCAATGCATCCAGTGCTTCTACAATTTTATTCATTTCCAAGCGATCCAAATCATCAATAATTGTAACTATTTTTTTATTTTTATTTTCTTGACTATTCAATACTCTACGTAAATATATTTCGTCCCTTGTTTCCATAGGTAAATTTATTCCTAACTGAATTTTTTCCTGTTCTACATGCCTATCCATGTATATTTTACCGTACCAAACAATAATCGGAACAATTAGTATAGCCACTACATTTTTACAATAGCTCAAAAAAGACTGTCTTAATATCTCCAAAGGTTCTTCAAAAAAACAAACCTGCATTCCAATCGTTTTATAAACAATAACAGCCAAAATTGTAATCAGAAAAAAAACTATTTTTTTCCAATGTTTTTTTAATTTATTCAATATATTTTGAGGAATATTTTTTACATCTTTCCGAATACTCTGCCGATTTCTTTGTGGCGAAAACTCGGACAGATGATTCCAAAGATCCTTCTCGAATTGTTGCTGACTTGTAAATTCCTTATTTTCTACTGATTGAAGTAATTGCTTAAGAAATGCTTTACCAAATTCCTCTTTCTGATACTTCCATGCATTAATTTCCTGTACTAAATACTCAGGATCATTTGAAAGTATTTTTTTTACAATATTAATAAGAGATGATTTACCCATCCCCCATTTTCCAACAATTGCAATATTAAAAGGTGCTTCCGTATGGACAATCATCCGATGAATATTATTTGCCAAATCTATATGACCAAAATAATCTTCATCAGATGTCTTTAATGCTTCATCTTTTATAAAATATTTTTCGTTCTTTCCCACAGTTCTTCTCCATTATGTATAATCTTCTATAGAAACTACTTCCGTAATCTTATGCTTATAGCGCCAAAGAACATTTGTTCTTTCAATAGTTGATTTCCTAATAAAATAAATTGAATAATCTGGACTAAATTCTATCACTGTCCAATCTATGAAAATCACTAATCCGTTTTATTGAAAATCACTTTATATTTAAAAGCCTTATAATCAATCTATGCACTAGTTGTCGGTGTAAATAATTATAAAAAGATCCCTCATATGACTAGGTACTGAGAATTCATCCAGCTTATAGGCTTGTTTTTTCCAACGCAAAACTACGGTAGCTGTGGTATCACACAAAAAGCCGTTGTCAAAGTTTAAAAACATGCTAGAGAATTAAACCTTTCATGGTCACTTGATGAATCAACGACAGACACTAAGCTCCAAAACTCATATTCTCAAAAGAGAACAAATTCTCGCCTAACAAGCGTATGCCTAACTACGCTTATTACATCCACAAGGAACAACTCCGTAACGAGGTCGATAAGAAGCTCTTGTGGACAGAATGCATGGAGGATTGCCATGCAAATGGCGAAGAACCGTTCATGTATTCCCAGCTCTGCTATCACATCCAACAGGGTAAGCAGAAACGATTTACCATCATGTAATTAACCGTAAACCTGGGAAACGGATTGAAGCAGATTTGGCAGATGATCCTGCAACAATCATTGACCCTGATACCAGAAAAATCATCAAAGCCTATATATTTGTTGCGTGATGGTCTACAGCCAGTCTGGCAAATGTAATTATTGACCGCATTTCTCATGATAGTTATTGCATTGACATCACAAGCATTAATGCCAAACATGGCATCTCGATACGTGAGTTTTATGGCTTAGGCAAAACATTACGCTAGTACACTCACATATAATGATTTTCAAATTTCCGGAAGTGCGATTTCATCGCACAAGAATATCCAGTATGTAATTATTTGTATACCTGCAATACCTGCAATATCTGCCATCTCCGATAAATTCATATATTTTCATGTTTTCACTCAATTTTTGGAATAGACCTTTTCTACTTTTGGTTCGAGAAGCTATTGCATCGCAATTAATCCTATTAAATTCTAAAATTTAAGTAATTAGATGTTCTGTTTCACGAACAAAAGATCTATATAAATTAATTTTCCGATCATATTATTCTAATAAACTGTTGCACTCAATAGTCTTTTACATAAATAATTTTTCTTCTTCACCGTAAAAAGTTTTTACATTTTCATTCCTTCAATTTTTCGTAGAGCACATAGAATAGTAATCGTTGCATCTTCTCCCTTAAGCAACTCACATGATCTAACTTGTTTTCTCTCTTCGTCCAGTATCCGCAAATATATGCGGTTATATGTACTCTCTACTTTTCTTTTCATAAAACCAATTATTTTTTCCGAATAAACCACTGGAACCTCTACCCAACAATATTCCCCGGATTCTAGTTCCATGCCTATTTTTATTTTTAAATTGCTTGTACAGCACTCAATCTCTGTTTGCATTATTCCTGATGTTTTCAATTTGTGTGCAATTGTATTCGGCAACCCAATGCCAATAGACAGATTTTCAAATCCATCAGCCGCTTGTTGCAAATATATTCCATGACTTATTTCTTCCTCTAAAACATCACCTATATTATATTTCCTAAAAATACTCTCTATCACATCAAAAATCAATGTAAAATTTTCAAAATTTACATTTGCAAATTTTCCTTTTCTTTTTAAAATATTATCTGCAAAACAGTTCTTAGAGAGTGCTATACACGAATAACCATTCAACATGGCTTTTTTTACTACATTTTCTCTCGTTATATCTAAATCTTTATTTCGAAATACCATATCATCTATAATAAGATTTTCTGGTTGGGTTTTTTTTACTTTGCTTGTAATAATCTCTCTGTCATCTTTTAGCCGACCATTTTCTCCAAATTCTCCTTTTATAAAAAGTCTTCTCCCATTTTCATCCATAGTTTTTATATCACTATCACTAAAATAGTTTTCTATACTTATTAATGGAGTTGCTTTTCGCGATTCCGGAACCGGCAAAATAAACGAATACACATTATTTCCCCATGATTTATACCCATTTTCACTTCCTTCATGTTCACGATTTACTTGTTCAACATCCGCATCAAATATGAAAATACGCAATTTTTCATTAGGGAAAATAGCATTATAATCCCTTACTTTTTGAAGGACTCTATATCCTCCCCCTAAATCATTTTTCTCCAGTTCCACAAAATTCACATCAAGATCTAAATATTTGCCATGAGATTGAAAGTATCTCAATGCCGCTTTTAAAATTTTCCAATCCGTTTTTCCCTCCGTCATGATCATGTGCTTATTAATCATTGGCAACTCAGTAATTACACTTGTTATAGATTGATACTTTTTAATATATACATCTATATGAGGAATTCTAATTAATACTTCATCTTTACTAGGAGTCATTTCCATTTGTATCACTTCATCCCATGCGATTGTAAGTCTATCTTGGTCTTCTTCACCATAAATATACACCAAATCATTTTCCTCGATACTCCTAATTTTCATCTTAGTATATACGCCACTTATACTATGACTCCCCCAACAATTAAACTTAATATATATCCACTTTTTCTCTTGCTTTTTAATAAACTCCAATACAGCTTCCTTATCTGTCAGTTCCATTCTAATATCAGGATTCAATGATGTTTTATCCATTTATACTCTCTTGTATGGTAATTATCACACATTTCCTTTCTTTTAATATCGTGGTTCAATACACTTCAAATACTATAGACTTTTAATTTTTCCTGTAGCCTTGACTACTTGTCTAGAATGTATTGTCGCTACCTTTATCTGAATTGTTTATCAGTTAAATGTCGCCAAAATGTTTTTACTCATAGTACTTCTACGATGATAATTGATGGTGGTCATCATGGTATCAGATTTTAAGAAAAAACAGCAACATTGATCTTGAGTCGACGGCACACTACGGTGACAACCGTATTCTATATCTTGTCAATGATTTTACCAAGTGTGCATGTTGAACCTCAGCTACCATTAAAATCTACAATACTTTCCTTTGCTAAAATGTTAGAAACAGTTGCATATCCTGTCCCTGTTCTTCCAATCAGCCCATTTAATATAAATCTTTTTCTTTGACTATATGACTCTTAATTGTTTCCACCTTATTCATTCTGTTTCTATAAATGAAAATTCTTGCCTTAAAAAACCATGATTCCAATAATATGAAAACAGGTATTCCAGAACAGAAACCACCATTGATTAGCTTGATTACAATTCATAAGAAATTGAGCAAGTATCAAGTCCAGAGCCACTTTGTTGAACGCAAGCCGGCTTTGCATTGGTGAAATTTCTTGTATCTTGCATAATTGCCAATTGGCTTCCTTATCACCGGACCGTACGGACTTCGAAACCAGAATATTCAACAAAAACTTTTTAAACTATATTACATTTACATAATACTATTACTCATATCCTTTATCAAGTGATTTTTATATAAATGACAATTCGCGTTTCAATTCCACAAAAACATAACATAACAAGATAACAAACGTAAACGCTCCATAGTCCATACATAGAATACTGGCGGCAAATTTGGGAAAATAGACTAAAATATTAAGACGGTCAAAAAAGTGTAGTCTTAAAAGTTTAGGCTAAACTTTCGCGACAGATGGAGGAAGTCTATGAAATCTCAAACAGCATTGGTTGCACGCAAGTGTCGTCTTAACGAGTGAGCCAGAATGGTTCACGATTGTAAGAATCGCCCTGCGGGCATGTCCGTTGATGAATGGTGCGAGCTTAATTCTATCACAAAGACCAACTACTATTATCGCATGAAACAAGTCAGAATCGCCTGCCTTGATGCATTACCATCAGAGGAATCGGAACATGCAGTGGTTCCTGTTCCGTTAGAACTAATGGAAGAATCAACAAGTGTTTCAACTGTATCGTCGAATAATACTTCTTATCTTGAGTTATATGCCCATGGAGTGACACTTCGCGTAACGGAAGCAACTTCAGAGACGCTACTGGCTAAGGTACTTGGGGTGCTTGCCCATGTTGAATGATGCTACGTGCTTCAAACAGGTTTATATCGTTTGCGGATATACGGATCTAAGATCTGGTATAGATACTCTGGCATCAATCATTGATGCAAAGACAGATAACAGTCCATTTGTTCCGGATACTCTCTATCTCTTCTGCGGTCGCAAGGCAGACCGCATCAAAGGTCTTGTCTGGGAGAAGGATGGTTTTCTCCTCTTATACAAACGCCTTGAGCAGGGAAAATTTGTATGGCCCAGAAACGAAGCAGAAGTCCGGGCTATAACCAGTCAACAATTCCGCTGGCTAATGGAGGGCTTAACCATTACTCCAAAGAAAGCAGTTCAGGAAGTCAAGCCTCCAGAACATATGTCATGATGATTGATTGTGCAAAAGGTAGAATTTTGTGCCATGAAAAACGACCGTATAATCACGGTGTTTTCCACCATCTGTAAGACCAAAAACCTGTATTGTAAGCGAGTTATTGCGGTTTTATGTAGTTGCAATTTATATCTATCATTTCAAAAGGCACCAGTGTTATGTCGGGCATAAGCTCCTTGTGGAAGCAGACAACCATTAGGCATTATGCCGAACTCTGAAATAAGAGGTATTCGCTATTTAAGACCATATGCGCTATAATGAACCTCATAGAAAAGAGGTTCATTATGGCGATGGAATACACAGAAGAACAACTGAATAATTTCGATAAGACTACGCTTGTTCAGCTGTTTCTTGTACAGCAGTCGCAACTTCGTGACATTGATCAGAAACTTCAGTTATTGTTGGAACAGGCCGCTGTTTTGAACAACAACCGTTTTGGTAAATCTTCCGAGAAACTGGGAACTGAAAATCAGATCAGTTTCTTAGAAGTGGATGGTAACATTATTTATTTCAACGAAGCAGAGGCTATTGACAGCCTTGCAGAGTATGAAGACAATGAAACGACAAAACCAAGAGGCAGGAAAGCCAAAGGAAAGCGGGCTGCCGATATCCAGGGGCTTCCGGTTATTCCTGTAGAACATAAGATGACAGAAGAAGAACTTATCTCTGAATTCGGCGAAGACGGCTGGTATCAGCTTGAAGATGAAATCTACAATCGCTATCGATTCACTCCTATGAAAGTAGAAATTGAGGAGCACCATGTAGGCGTTTACAAATCTAAGAAAGATAACCACTTCAAAAAAGCAAACCATCCGACTTATTTGTTGAGAAACAGCCTGGTATCACCGACGCTTCTTGCAGGCATCTGGAATGCCAAGTATGTAAATGCTGAGCCGCTTTATCGTCAGGAACAGGAATTCCGGCGAATGGGGCTGAACATTGACCGTGCCGATATGGCGCACTGGACCATACTTTGTGCCGAAAGATATCTTTCCGTCTTTTATGATTATCTGCATGAAAAAATATATAACTATCATGTGCTCCAGGCAGATGAAACTCCAGTTCTGGTCTCAAAAGAGAACCGAACTAAGGGAAGTAAGCATTACATGTGGGTGTATCGAACCGGCAAGATGTATCCGGATAAACAGATCGTTTTGTACGAGTATCAACCATCCCGTAATGCAAGCCATCCAAGAGCATTTCTAAAAGATTTCAAAGGGGTCTGCGTAACGGATGGATATCAGGTCTATCACACCATTGAAAAAGAACGTGAAGACTTACGGATTGCTGGCTGCTGGACACATGCAAGACGCCGATTTGACGAAGCAGTTAAGGCTTTGCCAAAGGACAGGCAAAAAAGTTCTCTCGCATATCTGGCGTTAAAGCAGATCCAGGCAATCTATCGCGAAGAAAACAAACTTGCATCAATGACTATAGAAGAACGTCTAAAACATCGTCAGTTAACCGTGAAACCGCTGGTTGATGCTTATTTTACGTGGGCAAAACAGAATCTATTATCTGTAACGCCTAAGAGCAAGACTGCAAAAGGGCTTACCTACTCTCTGAATCAGGAAAAGTATTTAAAAACCTTCCTTGAAGATGGCGAAGTGCCGATGGATAATAATTCCGCGGAACAGGCAATCCGACCTTTTTGTGTTGGAAAGAAAAACTGGGTTATGATTGATACCATTGCGGGCGCAGAAGCCAGTGCCATCATCTATAGCATTGCTGAAACAGCAAAGGCAAACAACCTAAAGCCTTACCATTATTTCGAATATCTTTTAACAGAGATACCAAAGCACATGGATGACCATGATACTAGTTTCTGTGAAGATCTGCTCCCTTGGTCAGATAAGCTGCCAGCAGAATGCAGAAAATAATTTGGTAACCAACGCCGCCGCTCTTCGGAGCGGCTAATCAAAAAGCCACACCCACTATGGTGCGTTTACATATAAATGACAATTCGCGTTTCAATTCCACAAAAACATAACATAACAAGAAAAACATATAACAAACAAGCCGGCGCACCAGCGCCGGCTCCCCTTACCATCTCACTATTCTATTCCATTCTACTCCACCGCAAGCCCTTCCTCCCGGATCACCTGCACCATCTCATCCACATACTTCGCGCACAACTCATCACTCTGTGCCTCAACCATCACACGAATCACCGGCTCCGTACCGCTCTCACGCAGAAGAATTCTTCCATCCTCACCCAAAGCGGTGCTGATCCGATCCTTCTCCGCCTGCACACGCGCATTGCCGGTAACCGCAGCCTTGTCCTCAACCTTCACATTCTTCAAAAGCTGCGGGTACATCTGCATCCCCTTGCACAGTGTGCCGAGGCTCTGCTTCTTCTCCAGGATCACCTCCATCAGCATCAATGCCGTGAGGATTCCATCCCCGGTTGTCGCATGCTTACTGAAAATGATATGTCCGGACTGCTCTCCGCCAAGCACATATCCGTTGGCAACCATCGCCTCATTGACATACTTATCGCCAACCGTGGTCACACATACCCCAATGCCCTCGCGCTTCATCGCTTTGAACAATCCCATGTTGGACATGATCGTGGCAACCACCGTATTATTCTGCAGACGGCCACATTCCTTTAGATACTTCCCACAGACATACAGGATATAATCCCCGTGCACTTCCATACCGTTCTCATCCACGGCAATACACCGATCCGCATCTCCGTCAAACGCAAATCCGCAATCCAGATTCTTCTCCCGGACAAGTCTCTGCAGATTCCCGATGTGTGTCGATCCACATCCCATATTGATGTTGGTGCCGTCCGGTTCATTGCCAACCACATATGTTTTGGCGCCAAGCGCATCAAACACACTCTTTGCAATATTAAATGTACTTCCGTTGGAGCAATCCAGCCCCACGCGCATGCCATCGTAAGATCTGGTAGCCAGAGAAATCAGATAGCCGATGTAACGGTTCCGTCCGATCGCATAATCCCGCGCCACACCAACCTTGTCACGCAGTGCAAAAGGCAGTTCTCCCATCTCACCATCTATGTATTTCTCCAGTGCAGCTTCCACTTCTGCGGAAATCTTGTGTCCATTTCCATCCATGACCTTGATTCCATTGTCATAATATGGATTGTGACTGGCAGAAACCATAATGCCACAGTCGAAATTTTCTGTACGGACTACATATGCCACACTCGGTGTGGTAGTAACATGCAGCAAAAATGCATCTGCTCCGGATGCCGTAATACCGGCAACCAGCGCATACTCAAACATATAGCTGCTGCGACGCGTGTCCTTTCCGATAATGATCCGTCCCCTGTGATTCTGGTTGTAATACCAGCCCAGATAACGTCCAATTTTATATGCATGATCCGTGGTTAATACTTTGTTGGCTTCACCGTGAAAACCGTCTGTTCCAAAATATTTTCCCATTGTTATTCTCTTTTCTCGTGTATTCTATCGTGAAAAGTAAAATCCTACCAATACTGCTCATACTTTATCTATTTTTATTCAATGGATCATACCCTTTTACATTTTAATTTTTATAGACATTATCATAAATGATATTTTTCTCAATACCCCATTAAAAAAGTTTATGTTTTTTTAATGGACGTAGGTCCCTTTTACCACTTCGATTTCATATTTGCATCGAACAAAATGATAACCTTCTTTTTATGTACAATTTCTTCCTGCTTAGTAATACCACTTTTACTCTGCGCATGGATTAGTATCAAATAACTTTAAACACAATCTTGTTCATCTAAAATTATTTTCTTTCCATATTTATATAAAATAGAAGTAAATTCAAGTTGTAATGTTGAGATATCTCTTAAATCAAATGTCTTTATGCACCCACATGATAACGATTGATTTATTACTTTTGAATATATATCATTAATTTTTTGAAGCTTACTATCGCAATCTCTGTACAATTTTACAGAAAATAATTTCAAGAAAAAAAGATGATTCTTTAGTTCCCTAAATTCATCGTTTATTCCATCATACACCTTTCTAAGTGATTCTACGAGTTCATCACCTTTATTTTCTCGACAGCTATATATAGCAGCATTGGAACGATTTACAAAAGTATCTATTTTCAGCCAATAATCCTCCAATGCCATTTTATTATACCAAAGCAGACTTTGCGTTTTATTTGCATTGCTATTTTCCTGCTCTTTAAGCTGTTTATGACTTTGCACTGTAAACCATGTGCTCCATGCGGCAATACCCACTGCCAACACATTCGCTATATTGCCCGCAATATTTGCAATTACACTCCAATCCACCATCTTTATTCTTTTATACTCCTGATAACATATCCTATATCATCATCAATATCTTCAATTAAGGCTTCCTTTAACGTTTGACCATTTGTATATTCGAAATGATATTTTTCTTCAAAACCACTCTTTCCATACTTTTTTAGCGAAGTTTCAAATAATCCGCCAAAAAAAGAAGGATTAATTCCCCAAGTGTCAGCTGGTAATATAATTGTCACCTCATCATTATTTTCTTCAATTTGATCTAATCCCAGTTCATTTCTTGCCTTCAATCCTCTATCTCTATCTGTAAAAATCTTAGCTCCTTGTTCACGATACTTCGATATTGAAATTTTTTCACTCATATTATCACCTATTTTCTTTTCTTTTTTTTATATACCTATTATCCAAGTAAAACTTTAATGATATTATTGTTCCTGGAAAATACTCTTTTAAACAAGTAACATTTTCACAATCTGGCAAACTGTATATATTATTTTCTTTATTGAAAGCAATAATCTTCTTTTCACCTGTTCCAAAAGCCGGATCTTGGTTAAAATTAACAACTTTCATCTTATACTGTTCTGTGAAACGAATCTGAGTTCTACCAGACACAATAGTCATCTTAGGAACTAACCCCTCTTCACATTTTCCCAAATCATAAAACATTTCGATCATGCTAACAGTACCAGACCCCCTCCCTTCATAACCTTGAATCTGTTCATTCCTCAATCGACTAATTCCTTCTTGTAAAGCAACAACTGTATATAACATTTCCTCATTCCAATCACGATTAAAAAAACGCTTGTGTTGCTTAGAAATATATTTCAACTTCTTTTGAGTTTCCTCACTTGAATTCTTTTTTAATCCTTCATATATACTATTCCCTAGATTCAAAAAAAGTAACTGCATTTCTCCATACGAACTTTCCTTTTTCATTTGATAATGTCCTTGCGTATACCAAGTTGAATTTTCTCCCCCATGTATCTCACAATTTGTCAAAACCTCGCCAAATATTTTTCCAAATTTCGCCTTTCCTCTATCCGTTATCTCATAATTCTGGGTTTTTAAACATTTATTAAAATACTCTGTGAGTTTTGTAGCTGTGCTTCCCGCCATTTTCACTCTTGATACATTATGCCCCTTAATTATCTCAAACCGCTCTACTTTATTTGAATCATAATCTCTTAAACTTTCAGCATTTAAATGATATGGTAGTCCACTCGCAAGCAAAATATCATTGACTTCTTTACTCCTAATTGAAAAATCTCCTCCGCACTCCAACTCTTTAGAATGTCGAGAACGATATTTTTTCACAGCAAGAAGTATAACATCAAGAATAGTACTCGCTGACAATCCAAGTTCCCTGCACTCCGAATGATCAAATATAAGTTGACGCGTATGAAAATCCATTGCCATTCCATACATTTTTCTTAATAATAGAATCACCTCATCCATATTTTCCGATACAGAAAATACTGGCGGAATTTTTATAGTATATGTTTTATTATGCTGTCTTTCCAATAATGTATTGTATCTAAAATTAGATTTTTCCAAATGCTGAATCACTCTTACATAATCGCTTCCAAGAAAGTCATCACTTTCCTGACCGCTAGAATGTACTTTTAATTTTTTCTTTTTTTGAAATCTCCCTCGAAAAATTTTTTCTCGGTTTCTTTTAATATACAAAAAAAGTTTCCTT
>OOBI01001242.1_pt1 | contig 14508 bp, 21 predicted proteins | sample 1671081 | NCBI WGS metagenome assembly OOBI01 (sample SAMN06348120, study PRJEB24527) | human gut metagenome | biome: human gut; feature: ankylosing spondylitis patient; material: feces | host: Homo sapiens | place: China | collected 2015-10 | reverse complement strand
GCAGCGCATTCGTAATGCGAAGGTCGTAGGTTCGACTCCTATTATCGGCACCATTTAAATCAATAAGTTACACATCATTAGTACCTTCCTTATTTTTTGACTGGGACAAATTTGGGACCGATGGGTTCAGGATCGAGTCTATTTGCCGTGCGTGTTCGGTAAGGTGATTAGGTGCAAGGTGAGCATATCGACGAACCATTTCGATAGACTCCCAGCCTCCCATTTCCTGTAACACTGACAACGGGACTCCGGCTTGAACCAGCCAACTTGCCCAGGTGTGTCTCAAGTCGTGAAATCTGAAATCATCAATACCAGCCCGTCTCAGCGCCGCTTTCCAGGCTGTGTTTGCGTCATACCGCATCTTCCTTACTGTTGGCGCTTTCGTTCCGTCTGGTTTGGTACAGCTTTCCTTGTACACAAATACCCAACGGTGATGATTCCCGATTTGTTTTTTCAAAACGCGACATGCAGTATCATTCAGCGCAACGCCGATTGCGCGGTTTGATTTACTCTCTTCCGGGTTTATCCATGCCACCCGGCGCTGCATATCTATTTGTTGCCATTCAAGGTTGATGATGTTCGAGCGTCTTAAGCCTGTTGCCAGTGCAAATTCAACAACAGACTTTAATGGCTCCGGACATTCATCAATCAGCCTTTGTGCTTCATGGGGCTCCAGCCAGCGGATCCGTTTATTCTTTGGTTGAGGCACTTTAATAATTGGTGCCTTATCCAGCATTTTCCATTCACGCTCTGCGGCTCTTAGTAGGGCCTTTATAAATGAAAGATGCGTAGCCTTCGTTGCAACGGACGCTGGTTTTGGCGTGTATTCTGGAACAGGTTTCCCTTTTTTTCTGCATGCTTCTGCCCTGAGTTTCCAGTTTTCCTCATGACGCCGGTTCGTCATTTTCTGCATTGCTGAATAAATTTTTGATTCAGTAATGTCTCTTAGTTGCATTCCTGCGAAATGTTGAAGCCAGAATCCGATCCGGCTTTTGTCATCGTCCAGTGATTTTTTATGTGCTTTCTCTTCGAGCCACCTGATACACGCCTCCTCGAACGTCATATCAGGTATTTCACCAAGTTTGCTGACCCGCCATGCTTCAGCCTTTAGCTTGTCATGGAGCTCTGTCGCCTGCCTTTTGTCCTTTGTTCCAAGAGACTGTTTAAATCTTTTACCGTTCGGCAATGTGAAACTGGCGTACCATATTTCACCTCTGCGGAAGAGTGACATTTTCTTTCCTCTGTTATGCCATCACCCGCGCTCACCTGGACAGTATGCAGCGGAGACTGAAGCGCCGCAATGCAGGCTTGTCGTGTTGTGAGGTAAGGAGATTTTAGTTTAGTGGGGTCTTTGCGTGTTGCCTGTAGGCGGCCTGTTCGTATCCAGTTGGTAGCGGTAGGTCTGGATATCTTGAGAAACTGACAGGCCTCATCGAGTGTGAGGCTGTATGATTCCATGGTTACCTCTGCTTTTTGAACGCATGTCACGTAACTTCTTAATGTGTTCTGCCGTTTCGATCTCTTCTGCTATCCGATCTGCATCAGCTTTATTCACAGGTTCAAAGTCATGATTAAAGCGGAACATGCTGGCGATACATGTTCTGCCTTTTCGGATGTAGTGAACTTTGTTGTGGGTAGAACGCAGGATTTTGCAGGGAGTGCCGTGGTGGTCGATGTACCAGGTGTTAGGAAAAATGATTCTGAACATTTTTACACCTCAGTTGGACGATGTTGAAATTTGCTGCTTTGAGGCCATCACAATCCCCATTGTTTGTTCTTAAGTTCGATCTCCTCCTGGCAACTTGCACAAGTCCGACAACCCTGAACGGCCAGGCGTCTTCGTTCATCTATGGGATCGCCACACTCACAACAATGAGTGGCAGATATAACCTGGTGGTTCAGACGACGCATTTTTATTGCTGTATTGCGCTGTAATTCTTCGATTTCTGATGCTGAATCAATGATGTCTGCCATCTTCCATTAATCCCTGAATTGTTGGTTAATACGCTTGAGGGTGAATGCGAATAATAAAAAAGGAGCCTGTAGCTCCCTGATGATTTTGCTTTTCATGTTCATCGCTCCTTAAAGACGCCGTTTAACATGCCGATCGCCAGGCTTAAATGAGTCGGTGTGAATCCCATCAGCGTTACCGTTTCGCGGTGCTTCTTCAGTACGCTACGGCAAATGTCATCGACGTTTTTATCCGGAAACTGCTGTCTGGCTTTTTTGATTTCAGAATTAGCCTGACGGGCTATGCTGCGAAGGGCGTTATTATGTTCTATTGTCATATTGGCCTCACACTTCGAATGCCAGTTGAGGGGTAAAGACGTCCCGTTCAGCGTTGTAATTAAGTGAACTGGCACTGTTGAATGATTCAATGCGTTCCACAAGAACTTGCGTACGGGTTTCTTTACTTGCGGGAGCATATGGCGAACCTACCCAGGATTTGTCGATGCCTATATTTCTTGCGACGTTCGTGCTGTCTGCAGACGAAAGCGGTACATGAGTAAAAATGTCTTTATTTAACATCCGTAACCCATGAATCTTGGTGATTGGGTAGCCGTACTGATCTACAACATGACGTATAAGATCGCGTAGTTTAGCCCGACACGCTCTCGGTCGTTTTGCATCGTATTCCCCCATCGAGCCGATGCAGACGCGGGGAAACTCATGGCACAGACGAATAAATCGCTCATCTGGTTCGTTCATGTGCCACACCGGAGCACCAATAAATTTACCGTGAGGCCATGCCGCAATCAGGGCGTCATTCTCTTCACTGGTTCCGCCGATAACATCCGGGATAACCGCGAATGAGAAACGAGGGTGATTACCCCAGCGTTCAACAAATCTGTAATATTCATTCCAGTCTACGGCCTTGTTTTTTGTCCAGAATGTGAATGCACCATTATCAAGAGCAAATGATTGGGTGACTTCGGAAGCCAGATCAATCTGAGCTGGATTAGCAAAACTGATGAATGCGTGTCTGCCTTTCCAGGCTTTCAACGCACAGGTATCGGGAGTTATTGGACCACCGTGAAAATGAATCATACACTCTCCCGTTTATTATTTATCTCCTCAGCCAGCCGCTGTGCTTTCAGTGGATTTCTGATAACAGAAAGGCCGGGAAATACCCAGCCTCGCTTTGTAACGGAGTAGATGAAAGTGATCGCGCCTACCCGGATATTATCGCGAGGATGCTTCATCGCCATTGCTCCCCAAATACAAAACCAATTTCAGCCAGTGCCTCGTCCATTTTTTCGATGAACTCCGGCACCATCTCGTCAAAATTCGCCATGTACTTTTCATCCCGCTCAACCACGACATAATGCAGGCCTTCACGCTTCATTCGTGGGTCATAGTTGGCAAAGTACCAGGCATCTTTTCGCGTCACCCACATGCTGTACTGCACCTGGGCCATGTAAGCCGACTTTATGGCCTCGAAACCACCGAGCCGGAATTTCATGAAATCCCGGGAGGTAAACGGGCATTTCAGCTCAAGGCCATTGCCGTCACTGCATAAACCATCGGGAGAGCAGGCGGTACGCATACTTTCGTCGCGATAGATGATCGGGGATTCAGTAACATTCACGCCGGAAGTGAATTCAAACAGAGTTCTGGCGTCGTTCTCGTACTGTTTTCCCCATGCCAGCGCCTTAGCATTAACTTCCGGAGCCACACCGGTGCAAACCTCAGCCAGCAGGGTGTGGAAGTAGGACATTTTCATGTCAGGCCACTTTTTTCCGGAGCGGGGTTTTGCTATCACATTGTGAACTTCTGAAGCGGTGATGACGCCGAGCCGTAATTTGTGCCACGCATCATCCCCCTGCTCGACAGCTCTCACGTCGATCCCGGTACGCTGCAGGATAATGTCCGGTGTCATGCTGCCACCTTCTGCTCAGTGGCTTTTTGTTTCAGGAATCCAAGAGCTTTCACTGCTTCGGCCTGTGTCAGTTCTGACGATGCACGAATGTCGCGGCGAAATATCTGGGAACAGAGCGGCAATAAGTCGTCATCCCATGTTTTATCCAGGGCGATCAGCAGAGTGTTAATCTCCTGCATGGTTTCATCGTTAACCGGAGTGATGTCGCGTTCTGGCTGACGTTCTGCAGTGTATGCAGTATTTTCGACAATGCGCTCGGCTTCATCCTTGTCATAGATACCAGCAAATCCGAAGGCCAGACGGGCACACTGAATCATGGCTTTATGCCGTAACATCCGTTTGGGATGCGACTGCCACGGCCCCGTGATTTCTCTGCCTTCGCGAGTTTTGAATGGTTCGCGGCGGCATTCATCCATCCATTCGGTAACGCAGATCGGATGATTACGGTCCTTGCGGTAAATCCGGCATGTACAGGATTCATTGTCCTGCTCAAAGTCCATGCCATCAAACTGCTGGTTTTCATTGATGATGCGGGACCAGCCATCAACGCCCACCACCGGAACGATGCCGTTCTGCTTATCAGGGAAGGCGTAAATTTCTTTCGTCCACGGATTAAGGCCGTACTGGTTGGCGACGATCAACAATGCGATGAACTGCGCATCGCTGGCATCACCTTTAAATGCCGTCTGGCGAAGAGTGGTGATCAGTTCCTGTGGGTCGACAGAATCCATGCCGACACGTTCAGCCAGCTTCCCTGCCAGCGTTGCGAGTGCTGTACTCATCCGCTTTATACCTCTGAATCAATATCAACCTGGTGGTGAGCAATGGTTTCAACCATGTACCGGATGTGTTCTGCCATACGCTCCTGAAACTCAACATCGTCATCAAATGCACGAGTAATGGCTTTTTTGCTGGCCCCGTGGCGTTGCAAATGATCGATGCAGAGTGATTCAAACAGGTGCTGTGGAAGACCTTTTTCCATGTCGTCTGCCAGTTCTGCCTCTTTCTCTTCACGGGCGATCAGCTGGTAGTGACGTGCCCAGCTCTGAGCCTCAAGACGATCCTGAATGTAATAAGCGTTCATGGCTGAACTCCTGAAAATGGCTGTGAAAATATCGCCCGCGAAATGCCAGGCTGATTAGGAAAACAGGAAAGGGGATTAGTGATTCAGGCCGTTACCGCGTCCGTCGAGAAAAACTTCCACGAGCAAATCACGGGTATAAGTGCGCTCGATGCCGCGATGCAGATATAGCCGTCCGCGTAAATTAGCTGATGCAGTCCAGGTACCATCTTTGTGTTTGACCAGCATTCCTGGCATGACCGCACCTCGATTAACGGTCTGCGTTCCGTAATGTTGATGAACCATAAAAACTCCTGCCCGTAAGCTGGGCTGCTGAACATATAGAGACTTCTGCGCGTATTCAGGCGGTGGATGGCCGCCGGTTGTCATAACTAAGCCGCCTCGTTGAAGCGACTGAGGTATGAAGTGTTGAGTTGATTTCAGCTGGTCACACCGACGTTCACGCGTCCGCTTCACCCCTCGCACTCCCCGGAGCCTGCTGAAATTCAAGCTGCGGATCTAAGCGGTCATCGCAACGGTGAATCAGGTGATTGCCGTATCGTTGTGTTGTTGCGATGAATTCATTTAAAACTATAGTTGTTTTATCGTCAACAACAAAAGTTGTTTTGTTGGTTGTTTTAGATATAACTGGTTGTATTTAAGATGGATTTATTTTGTGACTTGCATCGCATAGCGATAACTGAAGCGAGGTCGTGGTGGTTTTTTGAACGGTGTGTGATGAGGAGAAGGCAAAAGAAACCCGGCATGGCAGCCGGGATGAGAATTAACGAGCCTTAGGGAGATTTGGGCGCTGCAAATTTTCTAAAACTTCAATAGCCTTAGTATTTTCAATTACTTTCTGCTGAACTTTATCAGCAAGATAATCTTTGAAACCCTTTGGAATGTATTCTTCTCTTAGCCATCTGCGAAATTCACCTAAAGCCTCTTCCGGATAAATATTGGCAGGAACTTTTCCTGCTTTACTTTGAGGAAACCAATCTGGATATTCATGTGGATATTTTTTCACATCGCCATATTTTTCACTAAGATTGTTTTTCTTCCAGTGGATTGCCCATCGTCCACCCACACTAATATCAGGTACTGTTTTTGGGCCAAGCTCAAATCCTGCATTGATAAGTGGAACTGTGATATCGACCATCTCTCTAAAAACACTGAAGAAACCTGCAGGAATTTTGTCATTAAGCAATATTCGCTCTTGAAAACATTTCCAGGCGCCACTAATTGGATTTCTCGGGTCAATACCTACACTTTTGTATATATAGTCTCGAAGTGTTTGACGTGCTAATAGGCGGTAATTTTTCCTGGCTATAGTGCTATCAACCTGTGTGGCATCGAAAGCATAATATTCAAGAATTGCCATGCATACGGCATCTGGATAGGCATGTGTATCACCAAATGCGCCTCCGCCGACAACGGAATATAATTGATCACCTTTAAAACCATTCTCTGAAAGAAGCTCCGCAATTCTCCTTCCTCTGGGTTTATTCTTTTCTATTGACCAGTTGGTGGTGAGAGGTAAAAGTGTGGTGTGATCGACCCCACATAACCTAGATAATCCACGGAGACTCAAAAATGGAGTTCCATCATTGAGAACACCCATTTGTACACCGTTTACTTCAACTTCTTTTACAGGAAATAAAGACATTTCTTGTTGGTGGGCGGACTGATGGCTCATGACATTATCTCTTTGATTTTTATTTATTTTAACTGGTGGTTGTTTGTAGGTAAGTCTATCTTGTGTTTTAGCTAACCATGCTTCCTATATGTTTGCGGCATGCTCCCAATAACTTTCCCGAAGATAAACACCCGGTTCATCTCGTCTTTCTCGATCGGGTCCCACGGTGAGTAGCTCTTGTTATCAGAGATAACCAGCAGCTTATCCTTCATCATTTGCAGGCGCTTTACATGGGCGGTGTCGTCGTACAGAAACGCATAGATGCCATCACCGTCGAAAGATTTAACCGTGATATCAACGAACAGCAGATCACCTGGTTCGATCGTTCCTGACATGCTGTCACCGCGTACGTTAATGATGCGGATATTTTCTGCCTTCCTACCATCGAACATGTGACGAGCATCGTCAAACGAGTACTCAACCGAGCGTAGAACTTCTACAAACTCACGGTTGATGACTCCCGGCCCGGCACTCACTTCTATATCAAGAACGTCAATCTTAAAGTATTTGGAATGGCTGACAGTTGATGGTATTGGTTGCACTGTACTGTCTGACATATTTCCAACGCCAGAAGATAACCATTCTGCGCGCACACCCAAAGCGTTCGCGATCTCCACGATTTTAGTTGTTTGGTTAGCTTTCCCTGTTTCGATTTTCTGAATAGCAGCTTGGCTAACCCCGACCAAATCCCCAAGCGCCTTTTGTGTAAGGCCTCGCGCTAATCTGGCTTCTTTAAGTCTTTCTGAGAGTGTTGTTTTCATAGTCCAAATGTACAACCAAGGTTTTATTCTATCAAACGAAAATGGTTGTTGACTAAAAACAACCATAGTTTTAATCTTGATTCGAATTAACCACGGAGGTTGTTATGAACCCAGCTATCAAAACAGCGATCAATATCGTTGGTTCACAAAAGAAACTGGGCGCTGCCTGCGAAGTTTCACAGCAGGCCGTCTATAAGTGGCTTCACAACAAAGCAAAGGTATCCCCTGAACATGTCGGCAGCATTGTTACGGCTACTGGTGGAGTAGTGAAGGCATACCAGATTCGCCCGGATCTTCCGAAGTTGTTTCCACACACCGAAAAGAACGCAGCTTAAATTTCCATTTCACGCTCTTTAACAATAAGCAATCAACTTAACAGTCAATTCAAACTAAAGGAGTCAATTATGCAACCACTTACATACCAACAGACTAGCGGATTTAGCCCGACTGCGGTGATAAATCGTTCTCAAACAAAACAGGTGCCAGGCCACGAAAAAATCCGTGATGCCGTCCGCGCCTGGTCGGCTGCAGATAATCAGGATGTTGTTGCCGCACTCATTGTGAATGAGTATCGGGAGCAGGGCGGCGGCACCATCGATTTCCCTGATGATGTCAGCCGTGCACGCCAGAAGCTGTTCCGCTTCCTCGATAACAAATTCGATTCTGAAAAATACCGAAATAACGTGCGTGAACTGACCCCGGCAATTCTGGCGGTACTACCGCTGGAATATCGCGGTTACCTGGTTGAGCAGGATAGCTTCATGACTCGGTTGGCTGAAATGGAAAAGGAACTCAGTGAGGCAAAACAGGCTGTCATTCTCAACGCACCACGCCACCAGAAACTGAAGGAGATGAGTGAAGGTATTGTGTCGATGTTTCGTGTGGACCCGGATCTGGCTGGTCCATTGATGGCGATGGTTACCACCATGTTGGGGGCAATATGACAGGTTCAAAAATGGCGAAAGTCGGTCTGCGGGAACAGAACCGACTTTCAGGTGCAAATCGTAACACACTCATTGCGGGAGGAATTATGGCAAACACTGCTGAGATATTCAATTTTCCTGTGCCGGATGCGGCACAAAAGGAGCCGCGCGTGGCAGATCTCGATGATGGTTATACGCGCATTGCAAATGAGTTGCTGGAAGCTGTAATGCTGGCCGGATTAACACAGCACCAGCTTCTGGTCTTCCTGGCTGTCATGCGCAAAACATATGGCTTTAATAAAAAACTGGATTGGGTGAGCAACGAGCAACTTTCCGAGTTGACCGGGATATTGCCGCACAAGTGTTCTGCTGCAAAAAGTGCTCTGGTAAAGCGTGGGATTTTTATTCAGAGCGGGCGGAATATAGGCATTAATAATGTGGTCAGTGAATGGTCAACATTACCCGAATCAGGTAAGAAAAATAAAGTTTACCTGAAAGAGGTAAATTTACCTGAATCAGGTAAGAAAAGTTTACCCAAATCAGGTAAAGGCGTTTACCCGAATCAGGTAAACACAAAAGACAAACTAACAAAAGACAATATAAAACCTTTTTCGTCCGAGAATTCTGGCGAATCCTCTGACCAACCAGAAGACGATCTTCCTGTGGTTAAACCGGATGCTGCAATTCAGAGTGGCAGCAAGTGGGGGACAGCAGAAGACCTGACCGCCGCAGAGTGGATGTTTGACATGGTGAAGACCATCGCGCCATCAGCCAGAAAACCGAATTTTGCAGGGTGGGCTAACGATATCCGCCTGATGCGTGAACGTGACGGCCGTAACCACCGCGACATGTGCGTGCTGTTCCGCTGGGCATGCCAGGACAACTTCTGGTCCGGTAACGTGCTAAGTCCGGCCAAACTCCGCGACAAGTGGACCCAACTCGAAATCAACCGTAACAAGCAACAGGCTGGCGTGACAGCCGGAAAATCAAAACTCGACCTGACAAACACTGACTGGATTTACGGGGTGGATTTATGAAAAACATCGCCGCACAGATGGTTAACTTTGACCGTGAGCAGATGCGCCGGATCGCCAACAACATGCCGGAACAGTACGACGAAAAGCCGCAGGTACAACAGGTAGCGCAGATCATCAATGGTGTGTTCAGCCAGTTACTGGCAACTTTCCCGGCGAGCCTGGCTAACCGGGACCAGAACGAACTGAACGAAATCCGCCGCCAGTGGGTTCTGGCTTTCCGGGAAAACGGGATCACCACGATGGAACAGGTTAACGCAGGAATGCGCGTAGCCCGTCGGCAGAATCGACCATTCCTGCCATCACCCGGGCAGTTTGTTGCCTGGTGCCGGGAAGAAGCATCCGTTACCGCCGGGCTGCCAAACGCCAGCGAGCTGGTTGATATGGTTTACGAGTATTGCCGGAAACGTGGCCTGTATCCGGATGCAGAGTCTTATCCGTGGAAATCAAACGCGCACTACTGGCTGGTTACCAACCTGTATCAGAACATGCGGGCCAATGCGCTGACTGATGCGGAATTACGGCGCAAGGCTGCCGATGAACTGGCCTGTATGACAGCGCGAATTAACCGTGGTGAGGCGATACCGGAACCAGTAAAACAACTTCCTGTTATGGGCGGGAGACCGCTTAATCGTGTTCAGTCTCTGGCGAAGATCGCAGAAATCAAAGCGAAGTTTGGGCTGAAAGGAGCAAGTGTATGACGGGCAAAGAGGCAATTATTCATTACCTGGGGACTCATAAGAACTTCTGTGCGCAGGACGTTGCCGCGGTAACAGGCGCAACCGTAACCAGCATAAATCAGGCTGCGGCTAAAATGGCGCGGGCAGGAATCCTGGTCGTTGATGGTAAGGTCTGGCGAACGGTGTATTACCGGTTCGCTACCAGAGAAGAACGGGAAGGAAAGGTGAGCACGAATCTGATTTTTAAGGAGTGTCGTCAAAGTGCCGCGATGAAGCGGGTGTTGGCTTTATATGGAAGAGGGTAGGTATGAGCAATTATTGTTACTAATTTTAGTTTTACGACATTCGTGATAACTAAATAATTGATGTGTGGAACTGAATTATAAAGGGGATGATGTTTTGGGAAATAAAGAAAATATCGATTGTAAGCACACAAGAAGCTCATGCTATAAAAACAAGCAGATGAAAGATGTTATTTATATTACATTGCCTAAACTCACTGAAGAAGAAGTAGAGATTTTTAAGGGACCAATGCATAAAGCATTGCTTGCAGGGATAAATGTTACAAAAAAGGCAGTTTCTGATGCCCTGCTAAACAAAGGGATAAAAGTTGAATTTAAATAGAATAATTCAGTGGCAACAATAGCACTCATTTGTGAGTGCTATTGAAATTTATTAGAAAATAATATTTGCTATATCCGAGATAGCATTTAAAGAACCTCTGTGGTCACTTCCTGTTTTAGGTAAAATATAGGAATATCGAGGGTCTTCATTATATGTTAACTTCCAGTGTTTTCCATCGCTTGACGCACTGAAACCTAAGTCCTTTAAATTTCTTTGTGTTGCGCTATCCATGCTTCTGTAACCTGTTAAAGTCCTTTTAAGTAATTGGCGGCGACTCTCGGTTTCTTTATTGTATTCATTATTGGCAATTAGGGATGATAAGATATGGTAGCTTCTACCAAATTCATTTTTATTTTTTATGGCAGTTTTTAGTGCGTCAATAATTATATTTTTGATTTCTCCATCAAAAAAGTCAGTCTCTTCACCAGCATTAAGCGCAATGCTTCCTTGGGCTGAAGCTTGTGATTGAAGAGTGCGTACTCTGTGCTCTAAAGAGGAGATCTTATGCTTAAGATCTTCTATTTGGTCATCTTTCGCAACATTATCGGCTTCGTAAAGCGCCATCAGTTCGCGTGTGTATTCTCCTCTTTCTTTGAGTGAGTTAATAGAGTCTTTCGTTTTTCTGGTTTGTATCTCACTCCATCCACTATCTGAGACAGGAGCCATTGTAGTCGTAGCTCTTACAACATCATCAAATAACTCATCTTCAAATTCTTTTGCGGTTTTCTCACCACGGCGATAAAAACTGATATTTTGACCCCGTGGCCAATAGATACCAACAGCACCAGCATAGGCATTTTTAGCATTTGTCTCATTTTTTAGCTTAATAGAAAATAGTCTATTGCTAGGCTCAATTAATACATGTGCTAATCCGCATACCTTTCTTGCAAGGCGTTCTGGGATGATATTGTGAGCATGTTCATTAAAAAAATACTTGGAGCTAACGTATATTATTGGTAGTCTGTTGTCAGTTTCACCATTTATAACTTTAGCTGCTATATTTAAATGTTCATCAGTATCATCTAAGGAATGAGGTTCGACTGACACCTTGAAAATATCATCAAGACCACCAGGAAATTTATCAATCAATCTCATAACAACTAATGGTTTCTTAGGTTGCGGGGCTAGATAAGCTGCATCTTGGCTTACAACGCTAGATTCCACCTGAATCCACATGGTATCAGTTTTGAGATTTTTATTAATTGAAATATCTGTTACCCATTTGTGTGGCTCAGATATTTTCGAATACCTAAAACAGCCTAAACTAGTATCTTTGTTTTTATAAGTTATTATATCAATTCTTTCATTTTTAGACTCTATGAAGTACTCCTCGCTTTTATAATCACATACTAATTGTGCTGGAATAAAAGTTGTATGTGGTGAGTCGTTTACCCAAGAAAAACATTCATTAAAGATCTCAGCTAGAGATGTGGAGTTTGAAACATAAAAACCAGTTGAGAAATATTTCATGAAATTTCCTTATTAAAAATGAGATTAATCTCATTGGCTATGATAATTGTTACCCTCCTTTGGATCTAGTGTCCATTTGACATAAGAACCTATTGATTCATCATAATCAACTCGCCATAATCATGTCATCGGAGCCTGAACAACTCCGGTGACTTCTGCGCTTTGAGGGGACTCAAAGTGCAAACGACAATCAGAACACCTTTCAACCAGTCACAGATGCAGAAATGCACCTGCGATATCTTGCATCCAACGTTTGACCTCTGCGGAGGTGAAGCGTGAACCTCCCACAAGATGGTATCAAATTGCATCGCGGTAACTTCACCGCTATCGGTCGGCAGATCCAGCCTTATCTGGAGGACGGCAAATGCTTTCGCATGGTGCTTAAACCGTGGCGCGAGAGACGCAGTCTTTCCCAGAATGCACTCAGCCACATGTGGTACAGCGAAATCAGTGAATACCTCATCAGCAGGGGTAAAACGTTCGCCACTCCAGCTTGGGTAAAAGATGCTCTCAAACACACATATCTCGGTTATGAAACCAAAGACCTGGTTGATGTCGTAACCGGTGATATCACCACTATCCAGTCGTTACGCCATACCGAAGATCTGGGAAAAGTCACTTTCCGCCCGTCCATCACAGCTTATGTGGTGGGAGATGACTGCTTTGACCAGCGCGATCGCCTGATTGAAGCGCTGAATAAACCCGGTCCCGGCACGCTTGTCCACCCGACATATGGTGAGCTGAAAGTCTGTGTTGACGGGGAAGTTCGGGTCAGCACATCGAAAAGTGAAGGGCGTATTGTCCGCTTTGACCTGAAGTTTGTCGAAGCAGGAGAACTCTCTTACCCCACATCAGGTGCGGCGACGGCGCAGACGCTGATGTCATCCTGTTCTGCACTGGATGACCGCATCAGTGACAGCTTCAGCGGTTTCAGTATCGATGGTGTGGCGGATTTCGTGCAGAACGACGTTATCGGTAATGCCAGCACAATGCTTGGGTATGTTTCTGATGCGATGAAAGTGGTGGATTCTGCCGTATCGGATGCCGCCAGGCTGTTGCAGGGGGATATCTCGGTACTTCTGCCGCCGCCATCGTCAGGCAAAAATTTCGTTGAGCAGGTGCAGAAAATGTGGCGTACCGGGAAACGCCTTTATGGTAACGCCAGCGACCTGGTCACCATGATCAAAACGCTTTCCGGTGTCAGCCTCGGCAGCGATCTGCAACCGCGCGGCGTCTGGAAAACGGACAGTAAAACCACCGCCACGGCGACGCAGCAGCGTAACGTGGTTGCCAGCACCCTTCGTACGACCGCAATCAGCGAAGCGGCGTATGCCGTCACCCGATTGCCTGCGCCAACAACTTCCGCGGTGATGCAGAATTCCGCAGTGGGGCAGGCAACAACACCCGCGCAGAGCACTGGCTGGCCTTCCGTCACGCATCCGGCACTGAACAATGCACCGGCGGTGAAAAACACGGTTGACCTGCCGACGTGGGAAGAACTGACTGACATTCGCGACACACTGAATACGGCAATTGATAAGGAGTTGTCCCGTACAACCAGCGATGCGCTGTTTCTGGCGCTGCGCCGGGTGAAAGCAGATCTGAATGCGGATATCAACACGCGCCTTGAACAGTCTGCACGGATCATTCAGCGCACACCGGATGAGGTTTTACCCGCGCTGGTGCTGGCGGCGACCTGGTTTGATAACGCGGCGCGTGACGCGGACATTATCCGGCGTAATGCCATTACGCATCCCGGCTTTGTGCCGGTGATCCCTCTGAAGGTGCCAGTGCAATGAACGACAATGTCACGCTACGGGTAAATGGCCGGGAGTGGAATGGCTGGACATCGGTGCGCATCGGTGCCGGTATTGAACGGCTGGCGCGGGATTTCAGTGTGGAGATCACCCGCCAGTGGCCGGGAGATGAGGGTATCACCACGCTTCAGCCGCGCATTAAAAACGGTTCAAAAGTGGAAGTGCTGATTGGTGATGAGCTGGTGATCACCGGCTGGGTGGAGGCGACGCCCGTTCGTTACGATTCCCGTTCGGTCAGCACCGGTATTGCCGGACGTAGTCTGACGGCTGACCTGATTGACTGTGCAGCCGAACCGACACAGTTTAACGGACGCTCGCTGGTGCAGATTGCGCAGGCGCTTGCTGCGCCTTTCGGCATTGAGGTGGTGAACAGCGGTGCGCCGTCGGGTGTTATTCCTGATGTTCAGCCTGATCACGGTGAAACGGTGATTGAGGTAATCAACAAAATACTCGGTCAGCAGCAGGCACTGGCTTACGACGACCCGCACGGCAGGCTGGTGATTGGCGGTATCCGGAGTAATCCATGCATCGTATAGACACGAAAACCGCGCAGAAGGATAAGT
>OOBI01001217.1_pt1 | contig 14785 bp, 6 predicted proteins | sample 1671081 | NCBI WGS metagenome assembly OOBI01 (sample SAMN06348120, study PRJEB24527) | human gut metagenome | biome: human gut; feature: ankylosing spondylitis patient; material: feces | host: Homo sapiens | place: China | collected 2015-10 | reverse complement strand
TGCTCTTCCGATCTCCGTTGTGATTCACTGGGATTGGTTATTTGGGCAGAAATTCCTTTTGTAAATCGTGTGACGGGATATGAAGCGGAAAATGCACAGTCTCAACTCCGTGAGTTGATTCGTCAGAGTTTTAATCACCCTTCTATTTATGTATGGGGATTACATAATGAGGTATATCAGCCTCATGAATATACGGCCGGGCTGACGCAGACACTTCATAATCTTGCCAAGACGGAGGATCCGGATCGCTATACAGTAGCTGTCAACGGATTCGGGCATACTGAGCACGCAGTGAACCAAAATGCGGATATTCAAGGGATGAACCGGTATTTCGGGTGGTATGAGAAGAAACTGCAAGATATTGAACCATGGGTAAAAGGGTTGGAAGAGAAATATCCGTGGCAGAAGCTAATGTTGACTGAATATGGAGCGGACGCTAATCTAGAACATCAAACTGAATATCTTGGTGATGCGTTGAACTGGGGAAAACCTTTTTATCCGGAAACGTTTCAAACTAAGACTCATGAATATCAATGGAGTATTATTTCGAAACATCCTTATATCATTGCCTCTTATCTTTGGAATATGTTTGACTTTGGTGTACCGATGTGGAGCCGTGGCGGTGTACCTGCCCGTAACTTGAAAGGACTGATAACTTTTGACCGGAAAACCAAGAAGGACTCTTACTACTGGTATAAAGCCAACTGGAGCGAAGAGCCTGTATTATACCTGACTCAACGCCGGAATACGGATCGTGAACGGAAGCAAACTTCTGTGACTGTATATTCTAATATCGGAACTCCGGAAGTATACCTCAATGGACAGAGACTAACCAATATCCGCAATGGATATACCAACGTACATTATATTTTTGACAACGTCACATTACGACAAGGAGAAAACATAATCAAAGCCGTCACGACACACAACGGAAAAGAATATACCGATGAAATTAGATGGAACTACACTGGTGAAAAGAAACGAAACGCAGATTCACGCGAAAACAAGCATGAACATGCCGGATGGTAACCATGAAAGAAAAATAAATAACATATAATATTAACTCATAAAAATCAATGCCTATGAAGTAGAAACACACTAATTGAAATCTTTTATTTTTAACACTTAAAATTTAATACATCTAAATAATTTATGAAATTCAAAAAAATATTTTTATTCGCGTTTTTTACCCTCTTTGCCTTAGGAATAGCAGCGCAAAGCGGCACAGAAAAGATTAGTATTTCTTTTCAGAATATCGCATTAAAAGATGCAATGGAGCAAATTGAAAAAGCCTCCAAATACACCTTCTCATATGACGTGACAGAAACGGATATCAAACAACAAGTCAGCTTGGTTGCACAAAATGAAGAAATCCGTTTAGCATTACGCAAAATGTTTGAGCCAACCAATATTTCATTCCGCTTTCAGAAACAGCAGATTATTCTGTCACCCAAAGAAGTGGAAATCGTGAAAAAAGGAAAAAATAAGAATATCACCGGTATTGTCAAAGATGAAACGGGAGAACCGATAATCGGAGCCACCGTATTGGTAAAAGGAACGATTAATGGTGCACTGACTGACATGGACGGTAAATATTCTATTCAAGCAAAAGAAGGCGAAACACTTGAGTTCCGGTATATCGGTTACAAGAGCATAGACCAGAAAGTAAAAAAAGAAAATGTCATAAATGTTACACTGGCAGAGTCTAACATCAATCTGGACGATGTTGTAGTTGTCGGTTACGGACAACAGAAAAAAGAAAGTGTGGTAGCATCAGTCAATTCACTGAAACCCGCAGATATTGCCATACCAACCCGAAGTCTGGTAAATTCTATTTCAGGACAGATAGCAGGTGTTATTGCCATCCAACGCAGTGGAGAACCCGGCAATGATGACGCAGCATTCTGGATTCGCGGTCAAAGCTCATATGCCGGAGGAACAAACCCGTTAGTATTGGTCGACGGAGTGCCACGTGATATGAACGACATCGACGTAGATGAAATCGAATCTTTTTCTGTTCTGAAAGACGCTGCCGCTACTGCTGTATATGGGGCGGAAGGTGCCAACGGTGTTGTATTGATTACCTCCAAACGTGGTGTTGCCCAAAAAACCAAGGTAAGTTTCAACGCTCAATACAGTGTTGTTACTCCAACCCGTATGCCAGAGCTACTGGATGCATATAATTATCTATCCCTCTACAACGAAGGAGAATGGAACGAAGCAGGAAATCCCGGTCTTCTTAACGAATATAACGGTAGTTATTCGCAAGATATTCTTGAGAAATACCGCACTGGAGCAGACCGCGACCTGTATCCCAATGTAGACTGGACAGACTTATTGGCAAAACATACGCACAACCAACGGTATACTATCAATTTTAGAGGTGGTTCGGAAAAAACCAGATTCTTTGTTTCGGGAGCATACTATTCAGAAGATGGTATATTCAAATCAAATACAGTCGAAGAATATGATGCAAATATCGGACTGCAAAGATACAACCTACGCTCTAACGTAGATATGGACATCACCCCTACAACCAAGTTGTCTGTAGATATGAGCGGACAGTATAAAAAGAAAAACAACCCGAACTATAGTTCCGACGGTATCTTCAGCGCTATCACACTATTCCCGACACACCTGGTTCCGATGCACTATTCCGACGGCTCGCTTGCCGACCCGCAAGGAGCTGCCGCCAACCGTTACAATCCGTACAATCTGTTGAACCACACTGGATATTCCAAAAGATGGGATGCATCTTTCCAAAGCAAAGTAACCTTGGAGCAGAAACTCGATTTCATTACCAACGGGTTGTCTATAAAAGGAAGTGTCAGTTTTGATGCTGATTTTTATTCTGTATCATTACGTTCAAAAACAGCCCGTACAGTCTTTGCAACCGGACGTAACGAAGACAACTCGCTGAAATTTGTAACTGTCAATGAAGGTAGTAAACTTGGTGATATGTCAGTAACCGGAACTGGCGGAAAGAAAAAAATCTATATTGAGGGGTCATTAAACTATAAACGTACATTTGCTCAAAAACACGACCTTACCGGTATGATTCTTTATAACCAAAAAGAAACTCAATATATGGGTACCTCGTTGCCTTACAGAAAACAGAACGTGGTAGGTCGTGCATCTTATGGCTACGACAGTCGTTATATGCTGGAAGCCAGTTTCGGTGCATCCGGTAGTGAAAACTTCTCAGCAGGACATCGTTGGGGTATTTTCCCCGCCATCGGTGGTGCTTGGTATATCAGCCATGAGAAATTTATGCAGAAGAACAATATCGAGAACATCATCAGTAAGCTAAAACTGAGAGCTTCATACGGTGTCACGGGTAATGATGCAATTAGTGGTGACCGTTTCGCTTATCGCGAACAACTGAGCACAGGCGATTTAGGCTATGACTACGGCATGACGTTAGGAACAAGTGGAGGTAAAGACGGTCCTTCCAAGAACGGTATCGTTGAAGATTTATTTGCCGCTCCTTCATTGACTTGGGAAAAAGAGTACAAGTCGAACTATGGTATCGACTTAGGACTTTTCCGTGGTCGTGTAGATATCTCCGTGGACTATTTCTCCAACACCCGCGAACAAATCCTGTTACAACGCAAGACTATCCCTACCGTATTGGGTTATCGTGAGAATCCTTACCAAAATTACGGTAAGACGTCCAACAAAGGATTTGACGGTAGCGTCATTCTGAAACAAAGTATCGGTAAACTGAATCTGTCCGCCAGAGGTAACTTCACATACGCCAAAAACAAAATCACAGAGTATGATGAAATCGAACAGGTAGAAGACTATATGTACTATACAGGCAATCCAATCGGTCAACCGAAAGTATACATCGCTGAGAGATTGTATACACCCAATGATTTCTATATCACTTCAAACGGACAAGGCGGATATACCTATACACTGAAGGAAGGACTTCCCAAACCTGCCGCCAACGTGGCTCCCGGTGATATCAAATACAAGGATATGAACAATGACGGTTCAATCGATGCCAACGATATGAGTTACAGAAACGGGTTATACCCTAACAACCCTCAGATTGTTTACGGTTTCGGTCTGAATATCGACTATAAAGGTTTCTTTGCCGGCATCTTCTTCCAGGGAGTGGCAAAAGCGTCTACCAACCTGCTGGCAAAGACATCCAACTTCATTCCGTTCTATAATGGAGTCGACAGTTCTTCTGCACGTGCGGAGGCCATGAACCGATGGACAGCAGCCGATCCCTTCAACCAAAATGTCATGTATCCACGTACACACGCCAACCGTTTTACTCACAACAACGAAGCAAGCACATGGTGGTATCGCGACGCCAGCTTCTTGCGTCTGAAGAACGTGGAGGTAGGGTATCAATTTGACAAGAAACTGATTCAAAAACTTAGAATGTCAAACCTAAGAATTTACATACAGGGAACCAATCTGGCAGTATGGGATCATGTCAAGATGTGGGACCCGGAATTAGGAAACAGTTCATCAGGCTCCAAATATCCGATTTGTGGAACTTGGACTATGGGACTTGAAGTTGCATTTTAATTAAAATCAAAGATAGAATTATGAAAATTAAAAATATACTATATTCACTAATTGGCTGCGGTTTAATAAGCTGTTTTTCTTCATGTTCGGACTATTTGGATGTATCAAAAGAACTAGCAGACGTAATCGATAAAGAAGCTGTATTCAATAATAAAGGTTATATGGAAAGATGGCATAAGAACACCTTCAACGTCATCTCCGATTATTCTGAAATGGGATTGGGAGTCAACTCCAGTACTGGTGCTTTCACGGGTGGTTGGAACTTACTAGCCGGTGAAATCACTGCACGTCAGGGCTCTGCATATACAGCATTACCCAATGGGTTTACGTCCAACTCGGCACCATTCCATCGCTGGTGGAGATGCTACATTTACATTCGCCAAGCTATGATATTCTTGGAAAACGCCAAACCATTGGGTGACCCGAATGTAAGTAGCGGCGTTGATTATCTCTCAGAAGAAGATGTGAACAGAATGAAAGCGGAAGCCAAATTTCTGATTGCATACAGTTATTTCTCTTTGTTCGAATTGTACGGTCCAGTGCCTATCATTACGGAAATTGCCGATCCGGAAGACCAGAACCAGATAGACTATGCACGTGCTCCGATAGACAAACTGGTGAACCATATCGATCAACTACTGGAAGAAGTAATTAATTCCGGCTATCTGCCCGAAACAACATTCAACGCGACTCCGACAGACCACACAGACCACAACAACGACAAATACAATCTAGCAGAAATGGTACGGCCAACAAAAGCCACCGCACTGGCACTGAGAGCAAAATTGTGGGTGTATGCAGCTTCTCCTTTGTTTAACGGAAAATATACGGAAGCACTGAACTTGACAAACCATGATGGTGAACGTTTATTCCCCGACTATGACCCGGAAAAATGGAAAATTGCCAAGAGAAGACTGGAAGATTTCCTGAACTTCGCTGAAGAAAAAGGATATGCATTGTACGAATCGAAAACAGGTGATGCCAACTTGTCCGTTTATGAACTTTACCAGTATTATACGGATGAAATCATTTGGGCAGGACCATACAATCATTATTACAGTGTCACTACAAACATGGAACCACGTACCAATCCTCGAGATTTGTATTCAAGCAACTCATTCGGCAACGTGGGAGTATTCCAGGAAAGTGTAGATGCCTTCTTTATGGACAACGGGCTTGAAATAGACGACCAAGGCAGTGGATACAAGGAAGATGGATTCGGCGACTGGAAAAACGTATGTAATGAAGACCAACGCACCGACAAAGACATCTACAACATGTATCACAACAGAGAACCTCGTTTCTATGCAGCAGTCACTTATGAAGGCAAAAGTTGGCATGTTCAGCCGCAAAACAAAGCCAGCTATACAGTAGGATTTGCCAAAGGAGAAGGCAACGACCGTTCGAAAGCGGAAAATCCATATACTGGATACATGCTCTACAAATTCAAATACCGCAGTTTGCAGTATTACACCCGTGCGGCTGATTCGGGTAAAAACAGACCTGCTGTAGTAAAGCAATGGTCTCGCCCGTCTATTTTACTCCGTCTTGCCGATTTCTATCTGTATTATGCCGAAGTTTGCAACGAAATCGATCCAAGCGATACGAAAATTATCACTTACCTCGACAAGGTTCGCAAAAGAGCTGGTATCCCCGGATATCAAGAACTTGCAAATGAAGGTAAAAAGAACATTATCGGCGACCAGGAAAAACAACGCTGGGCAATACAAAGAGAACGCCAGGTAGAGTTATTCTGCGAAGGACAACGTTACTTCGACATACGCCGTTGGATGACAGCAGACGATGCCAACAACAAACGCGACCAGCAATTGTTCCGTACAGGCATGGACATGCAATCGCCTAAGGCAAACCGCATAGGTGCCGGTTCGTTCTACAATCGGGTGAATATCGAAACCAGAGCATGGAACCGTGCTATGTTGTTATATCCGGTACCATACAATGAAGTACAGAAGAGTAAACTCTTCGTACAAAATCCATTATGGTAAAATTGATTGTTTTGAGAAATTGAAAGCAAGGGGGCATTTCCCCTTTGCTTTTACTTGCAACGAGCAATTAAATCAAATGAATTACTATGAAATATATAAAAAGACATAAGAAACACTGCTTTGCCTCTGCCGTCCTGTTCCTGCTATCTGTCTTGTATTCTTTCTCTCTCGCCGGATGCAGTAGCAACGAAAAGGATGACGAGATTTTTTTGCCCGCCAACTGGATTAATATCTCGACAGAAGCAGTCAACTTCACCTACGAAGGTGGCACAGAAAAACGCAGCTTCACACTTGACAAAGAGATAGACCTCTCACTAGTGTCTTGTTCTTTCAGCAACGACGGAAACGAATGGATCACCGCCACCTTCGAAAACTCCAGGCTTATCCTACTGGCAGAATATTCATACCGGGAACAAAAGCGCTCTACAACGCTGACACTCGCCTATGGTACACAGAAATGTACAATTAATGTGACGCAGGATGCTGCTCCTGCCTCTGCCGACAAACCAATCAAAGTAGTGAGGGGAGAAGCCACATCGGAAGAGGCAACATCTAAGGACAGCGACGGAAATCCGTTGACACTGAACATGACATGGGATGGAAACAAGAAAACTTATTTCAACTCCAAATTCGGAGCTGTATCCTACCCTTTCTACATCACATACGAACTGGAAGAAGGCAGCACGCTGAACAGTATTGTATATACTCCTCGCACAGACTCGGGTAACAAATGGGGCTCATTCGACAAATTCTCGGTAGAAGTATCAACTTCAGACCGTCCGGATGAGTTTACCGAAGTAGGTAACTACGAAAGGGGCAACGGAGTACATACTCCCTTTACCATGAGACTACCCAACGGTATAGCCAATGTAAAGAAAGTACGCTTTGTCATCAACAAGGCCTACGAAGACAGGGTAAGTTGTGCGGAAATGGAATTCTTCGAAGCCAGTACGCATAAGTTTGATCCATATTCAATATTTGCAGACGCAATGTGTACGCAACTAAAATCAGGCGTAACGGAAAAACAAATCAAGCAGATTCCCAACCAATACCTGAAAGAACTGGGACTTGCGTTGCTGAACGGAGACTACAATTCATCCTACCGCTTGGCAAACTACCGCCCCTATCAGCACCCGTCGATAATGGCAGCAGCAAACAAGACCGGGAAATACAGTCTCCGCGACAATCCCACTGGCATCTATGCCAAAAGCGGAGAGAAGCTAGCTATCATGGTCGGAAAAATCTACAAAGGAGGAAAGATTTCCCTCATTATCCAAGATTTGAATGGAGGATACAATAACTTCAAAACATACGACTTAGAAGAGGGATACAATGAAATCACTGCCGAAGTAGGAGGTCTGATCTACGTGCTAAACCATGTAAACGATGCTATTCCCCTCACGCTCGACGAAGCCGACGAGGCTGTCCGCAAACTAGTGGAAGAAAAAACTGTACAGATACATTTTGCCATGGCTAGGGTGAACGGTTATTTCGACATCGCCAAACACAAGGAAAGTGATTGGGCAACGATTCGCGATAACGCCACATATCAAGACATTGACGTATTGGGCAAATACTCGCACATCACCTGGAGAGTATCCGATTTCAAGAAATACAATACAGAAATCACCCGAACTATCGAAAACTGCGATCGGCTGGTTTATTTGGAAGAGGAATTCATGGGGCTTGTCAAATACAACCGGATGTTTAACAACCGTATGCATTTCTGCATTGACTACAAAACAAAAAGTCCGAATGCTACCGACTATCGCACTGTGTACAACGCCAGCGACTACTATGCAGAACCATTCTGCAACCCCGACCGCTTTGCCGACCGTTGTTGGGGACCTGCACATGAAGTGGGACACTGCAACCAAACACGTCCTGGCATCAAATGGTCGGGAACCACCGAAGTGACTAACAACATCCACTCGCTCTATGTACAGACCTCCTTCGGCAAACCATGCAAACTACTTGTAGACTCTTGCACCCCCAAAGATGAAAACGGACAAGCCATCAGTGGTTCATTCGAAAATATCTATGAAGCAGCCATCGCATTCATTGTCGACGGCAAACGTGCACACAGCCTGCCGGGAGTAGCGGACATAGTCAGAGAAACACAACTTGTACCCTTTTGGCAACTTAAGCTCTATATGCATAACGTGCGTTACGAATCCGACTTCTATTATGACCTCTACGAATACTTCCGTACACACGAAAGTCCGAGTGACAAAGGTGAAAACCAGGGGCTTAACCAACTTGACTTCGTCCGGCAGGCATGTGCCATTTCCAAAATAAACCTGCTGGATTTTTTCGAGAAATGGGGATTCCTGACTCCCGTAGATACCGAGCTGAATGACTACGGAAACAAAAAGTTCACTATCACCCAAAAGCAAATTGATGCATTGAAAGCGGAAATTAATGGGAAAGGATACGAACCGGCTCCCGCGAACTTGCATCTGATTACAGAAAACAACTTAAACAACTATTAATCGAAATACGTATACAATTTAAATAGAACTGTTATGAAACATATAAGAAACTTTATACAAAACAATGTATTTTTTCTCATGTGCATCTTGTGTACATTCCTGTCTTCCTGCAGTAATGATGACGATACGACAATTGTGCCGGACAATTGGATTAATATTCCCAACGAAGGCTTCACCATCGGCTATGAAGGCGGTTTATTGACTCGTGACTTTACTGTTTCGGCAGAAATTAATCCCGAGCGTGTCTACATCATCAGCGAATCCAACTGGATTCGTGCTTCCATTGAGAACACCACCGTTAATCTGAGAATCACAGAATCAACCGTCACTCAAGAAAGAAACAGCATTGTTACGCTGATTTATGACGGAGCACACCGTTTGGAACTCCCCGTCACACAAGCAGCCGCTCCTGCCGCTAAGGTAAGCGAAATCAGACTACCGGCTTCTTTGCATAACCAAACTATCGGACTAGGGCAAGTATTCAACCTCACATCATTGATTGAAGTAATGCCTGCAAACGCAGGAAACAAAACACTGAACTACACAGTAGAAGGTGACAAAGACATTGTTTCCATAGAAAACGGTATATTGAAAATAGAAAAGGAAGGAACAGCTACTATCAAAGTAGCAGCTACGGACGGTAGCGGAGTAACGGCAGACCTGAAAATCATCGGTAGCGGAACAGAACCTTTCATACGCGACGGATGGAGCGTGGAAACATCTATTAAATACAGCAACGGAAACGGATATGTAGTGGATGGCTCAACAGGCAAACCTGAAGATATGTTCGATGGAGATGCTAGCACTTTCTTGTCATTGGTAAAACCCGGCAAATCATACAGTGGTTCCACTACACCTGCAGACCATCAGTTATATTTTGTGGTTGACATGGGAATAGAGCAAAGCTTCAATTATTTCACTTGGGCACACAGAGCCGGCAACAGTTACGATTATCTGAGAGTATGGGGCATTTCTATCGAAGGAAGCAACAATGGTAAGGACTTTACGGAAATACAGTCGAATATTGATATTCCTCATGCCAACAATACAGATGAAATAAAAATAGAAATCCCGGAATCCACATACAGGTATATCAAAGTAAAACTGGTGAAATGGAGTGACATCGCAGGCGGTTCGACATCTGGCAGTTCCATGCAAATAGGAGAATTCAACGTAGGTAAGAAATAAAACTATGATTCTTCTGACCTAAAAAGAAAAGGGACATCTTTTAAATCTTTTTTGTATACTTAGGCACGGATTACACGTGACACACGGTTTTATCAATCAGAACCGTAAAAACATGTAATTCGTGCCTAATTTTATTCAGTACTGATATACATACTTATTGCACCATGTCTAAAATGATTCATCGCTTCTGTCTCATCATTCTGTTCTGCTTCGGCAATCCATATGCAACATTGCTTTCACAAACGAACTATTTTGTATCCGTTAATGGAAAAGATTCTGGAGATGGCAGTATACGTTCACCCTTCAAAAGCATCACGAAAGCACTGGAAAAAGCGCGCTGCAACAAGAAAGGGACAGTGACCGTCTATTTGCGAGAAGGCAAATATATTCTGACTCATCCTTTGGTTTTCACTCCAGCAGATGGCGGAGTCCGAAAACAACTCATCCTTCGCGCTTACCCCGACGAGAAAGTAATCCTCAGTAGCGGCATCCAGCAAAAACTAGACTGGCAGCCTCATACAAACGGTATTATGAAAGCTACTCTACCCCACCCCTTCATCATGGACATGCTGCTGGTGAACGGTAATATCCGCCCTATGGCACGCTTTCCGAATTTCGAATCTACTGCCATACGTTTCAACGGCACTTCAGCAGATGCCACCTCTCCGCAGCGAACCAAAAAATGGAAAAATCCTGCTGGAGGGTATTTACATGCAATGCATTCGCATGACTGGGGCGATTTTCATTTCCGAATCACCGGAATAGAGCAACCAACCGGCAAACTAAAGTTGGAAGGAGGATGGCAGAACAATCGCCAATCCGGACTACATCCAAAAAACCAAATGGTGGAAAACATTTTTGAGGAACTGGACGCTCCAGGAGAATGGTACTATTCGCCACAAGAATCCATGCTCTATTACTATCCAGTCTGCGGTGAAGATATCAACAAAGCCATATTCGAGACACCACAATTAAAACATCTGATTGAATTTCGAGGCAATTCATCATCACCTGTCCGCAACATCATTATTCAAGATATAGAGCTCACCCAAACAGTGCGCACTTTTATGGAGCAGTACGAACCTCTCCTTCGCTCAGACTGGCGAATATATCGCGGGGCTGCCCTTCTGTTAGAAGGCACCGAGAATTGCATAATCAAGAACTGCCATATCCATCATGTAGGAGGGAATGCACTCATGTTCTCCAACTACAACCAAAATTCGTCCGTATCGGGCTGCCATTTCTCAGAGATTGGCGCCAGTGCCATTTGCTTTGTTGGCAATCCGTCAGCAGTTCGTTCGCCAAGTTTCGAGTATAGCAAAGCGGTTCCAATCTCCGAACTAGACTCCATCCCCGGTGCTCTGAACAACGACTTCCCTACCAACTGCATGGCGTATGACAACTTGATTCACCACATCGGACTTTTCGAGAAGCAAACCGCCGGAATCGAACTTTCAATGTGCCACTGCATTACCGTCAGTCACAACAGTATTTACCACACTCCGCGCGCCGGTATAAATATCAGTGAGGGGACATGGGGCGGACACATTATAGAATACAATGACGTGTTCGACACTGTGATGGAGACGGGCGACCACGGAGCATTCAATTCGTGGGGACGTGACCGTTTCTGGCGATCATCCTACCGCGAAATGAGTCAACTGGTAACAAACAATCCTGAACTGGTTCTCGCCGACGCCGCCTCTGCCACCATCATCCGCAACAACCGTTTCAGATGTGACCGTGGTTGGGACATCGACCTCGATGACGGTTCAAGTAACTACCATATTTACAATAATCTATGTTTAAACGGTGGTATAAAGTTACGGGAGGGATTTCACCGCACAGTTGAGAATAATATTATGATAAACTGCACCTTTCATCCCCACGTTTGGTTCAAGAACAGCGGTGACGTTTTCGTACGCAACATTGTCATGGAGCCATACCGTCCAATTGGTATCTCCCATTGGGGAACGGAAATCGACTATAATCTGTTCACCGACAGCATAGCTTACACAACCGCCCGAAAGAACGGCACGGACAAGCATTCTATAGTCTGCCCCATCACGTTTCATAATCCCGCCAAAGGAAATTTCAAAATCGACCAAATAGCTCAAATTAGTTCATTGTGCGGGTTCCGAAATTTCGAAATGGACAGATTCGGAGTTATTTCACCCCAACTACAAGCACTGACACAACGTCCGTCATTTCCTTATCCTTCTGTCCTGCAAGGAAAGACAGAAGCATCGGCCATATTTGAATGGTCAGGACTATCCCTCAAAAACCTAGAGACACTAGGAGAACGTTCCGCCACAGGAATGGATTCTGAACGAGGAGTATACGTCATTTCCGTCCGCGTAATGGGCAATCCTTTAAGAGATTACGTTTATGCAAACGACGTTATCCTCGGATTCAACCGGCAAGAAATCAACAACCTTGCCCAACTGAAAGTCGCCATCCGGCAAGCAGGCACTGACAAGCCTATTCAAATCCTTCTTTTCAGAAATCAAAAGAAGATACAACTCACTATTCCTGAAAATGTAATCAAACCGATAACAGACTAACACTATACATATAGGAATCAGATTATCACAGCTTCCATCTGTTCTCAACTATAGATACAGAAATATCCCTATATAAAAGCAACCGTATCTCTCTATGGACACCAACATGTCCATAGAGGGAAATGTGCGTGTCCGTATAAGGAAACAATCCACACACATAAAGCACACAGATAATCTATTCGCCCCTCTTGTTCCGCACTGCTTGTGGAGCAACTCCGAAAAATGCTTTGAAAGATTTGCTAAAATAACGAGGTGAAGAAAAGCCTAACCGGACAGAAATCTCTGAAATATTAAGCTCCGAATGGTTATTTAACAAGAACATAGCTTCATCCAACTTTACTTTTAAAATAAACTCATTCGGAGTTAATCCAGTTATCTGTTTGAACTGCATATACAGTTTACTGCGCCCCATACAAAGTTCAGAAGCAAGCGCCGTAACATCAAATTCCTGATTTTCAAAATTCTCTTTTATAATACTGACACATTTTGCCAGCAATTCCTTATCACGTTCATTAATAGCCTCCGGCACAGGAGACTCTGTTACAGTTTTACCTGTATAATGAGCAATCAGGCGCTTCTTGTTCTTTATGAGATTATTACAACGGGCTAATAATACCTTTACATTAAATGGCTTCGTCACATAATCATCTGCACCAAACATCAATCCCTCCACAACATACTCGACAGAAGTCTGAGCCGTTAATAAAATCACAGAAATATGAGAAAGTTCCACATTGGTTTTAATCTTATAGCATAATTCTTTTCCTGACATTTCCGGCATCATCACATCGCTTATTATCAAATCCGGTTGTATTTGCCTCGCCATTTCCAACCCTTCACGTCCATTACGTGCAATATAGACCTTATATATTGGTAAAAACAAGTCTTCCAACATAGACAACAGCTCTTCACTGTCATCCACCAAAAGAATGACTGGCTTATCTTCATCCTTCGCATCCTCTTGCGCAACCGTTCTCTCTTCCTTCCCTTCTACATCCACTATTTGCTCAAAAGGAAGCACAGGAACTGTTTCTGAGATAACTACAGATTCCCGCCCTTCCGTAGCAGCCATCTCTTCATCACTAAAATGGCGATTGCCTAAAGGAAGAAATAATGTAAACTTAGTACCTTTCCCTACAGTACTTTCTACATCAATCTTTCCATGATGCATATTCATTATTCCCTTTGCTAACGCCAATCCTATCCCCGTTCCCAATGTGAAAGAAGAAGATAAATTATCTGTCTGATAGAACCTTTCAAAAATCTTCGAGATATGCTCTGCCGGAATACCGGCTCCTGTGTCACACACCGATACCACTGCTTGAGAAGCAATCTTTCTGACCTCAACTGTTATACTACCTTTATTAGGTGTATACTTAAAAGCATTTGACAATAAATTAAATATTACTTTCTGTAGTTGTTTTGAATCAAACCAAACCGAAATAGTCTCTTCAACACTATCAAAACGATAAGTGATTTCTTTTTTCTGTGCGTACTCATAAAAGCACATATAAATCTGTCGGGTAAAAGTAACCAGATTCTGCTCTTCAACTTTAAGTTTCAGATAGCCTTGCTCCTGTTTACGGAAGTCAAGTAACTCCGATATCAAATTTCGCATATGCCAGGCATTCTTATATATGCGAAGAATACGGTTATAAATAGTCGTACCTAAATCCATCTGCATCAGCACTTCAATCTGACCGAGAATAAGTGTCAATGGAGTACGGAATTCGTGAGATATATTGGTAAATCCGTTCTTTTTCCTTTCTTTCAAACTCTAAAGAGGATTTCAAGGCGGCCTGACGGGTTTTAAAACGAATAAACGCAATCATCAATCCAAGTAAACATAAGAAATAGAAAAGATATGCCCAAAAAGTCGCATAAAAAGGAGCAGAAACATGTATATTCAAACAAACCTCCTCATTCGGGCCTTCTCTACCAGCCAACGGACGGGCTTTAAGCGTATAGTCACCGGGAGATAAGTTCG
>OOBI01001214.1_pt1 | contig 14812 bp, 13 predicted proteins | sample 1671081 | NCBI WGS metagenome assembly OOBI01 (sample SAMN06348120, study PRJEB24527) | human gut metagenome | biome: human gut; feature: ankylosing spondylitis patient; material: feces | host: Homo sapiens | place: China | collected 2015-10 | reverse complement strand
AAAGAACTGAAATTGTAATATATATATCAGAAAATTCAAACAATTATAAATACGATTAGAAATAGTTATAGCCATTTGCAATATATTCGGGGTTTTGCTATTGTTTCCGCCCATAAATGCATGATACACTAAAAAATAGATGAAAAATACAGGCTATGGCATTGGGATAAAGAAAGGAGACCTACAGATATGGGAGGATTTTTTGGCGTTGCATCAAAAGAAGCATGTAATCTGGATCTTTTTTATGGAACAGATTATCATTCGCATCTTGGAACCCGCCGCGGAGGTATGGCTACTTACGGAAGTGATGGCTGGAAGAGAGCGATTCATAATATTGAAAATTCGCCGTTCCGTACAAAATTTGAAAAAGATGTTGATACAATGAAGGGAAATATTGGAATTGGATGTATTTCAGATTATGATCCACAGCCAATTCTGATCCAGTCGCATCTGGGGTGCTTTGGAATTACGACAGTAGGTAAGATCAATAATGCGGATCAGCTGATTCGGAATCTTTATGAAAATGGACATACACATTTTCAGTCTATGACCAATGGACAGATCAATTCTACAGAGCTGGTTGCGGCATTGATCTGTAAAAAGGATTCGTTTGTTGAGGGAATCCGTTATGTGCAGTCAGTAGTTGAAGGCTCGATGACACTTCTGCTTCTGACAGAGAATGGAATTTATGCAGCCAGAGACCTTCTCGGACGTACACCGGTTGTGATCGGAAAGAAAGAGAATGCATACTGCGTTTCCTTTGAAAGCTTTGCATATATCAACCTTGGATACACAGATTACAAAGAGCTGGGACCTGGGGAAATCGTCTACGTGACACCGGAATCTGTGGAGACTGTAAGTCCTGCGTGTGAAAAGATGAGAATCTGTTCGTTCCTGTGGGTATACTATGGATATCCTACTTCTTCTTATGAAGGGGTTGGTGTAGAAGAAATGCGTTACAACTGTGGAAAGCTTTTAGCACAGAGAGATGACCATTCGATCGACGTGGATATTGTTGCAGGAGTTCCGGATTCGGGTATTGCTCATGCGATAGGTTATGCAAATGAATCAGGTATTCCGTATGCAAGACCATTTATCAAATATACTCCGACCTGGCCAAGATCCTTCATGCCGACAACACAGAGTCAGCGTAATCTGATCGCCAGAATGAAACTGATCCCGGTACATAGTCTGATCGAAGACAGGAGCCTGCTGCTGATCGATGATTCTATCGTGCGTGGCACACAGCTCCGTGAGACGACAGAGTTCCTGTATCAGAGTGGCGCAAAAGAAGTGCATGTCCGCCCGGCATGTCCACCGCTTTTGTACGGATGCAAATATTTGAACTTCTCCCGTTCCAAATCAGATCTGGATTTGATCACAAGAAGGATCATCCGTGAGTGGGAAGGCGACAATGATGTCAATGTACTGGGTGAATATGCGGATCCGAACAGTGACCGGTATGCAGCAATGCTGGAGGAAATCCGCAAGAGACAGAATTTCACTTCCCTTCGTTATCACAGACTGGATGATCTGATCAAATCAATCGGGATTGATGCATGCCAGGTATGTACCTATTGCTTTAACGGTGTGGAATAACAGGTAAATGAAAATATAAAACAGGTGTCCACGTAAGTATATCTTAGTGATATATCCAAGTGGGCACCTGTTTTTGTGTATACGATGAGCCAAGTGCAGATTTGTGCTTGCACAAGGATCTGCATTTGGCGAATGTACATCATCGAGCTGTTAAGCGAGATGATGTACAAAGTATAAGAATCGAGTAGGAGTCAGCCTACTCGATTATATACGATTTAGGTGTATACAATGAGGTGGGATGGTGTACAAAGTATGCGGAGCGGCAGCTCCGGCTGCAAATCTGCGCTACAGCAGCAGATCATCTATCTTCACATAGTCTCCCATCCGGTATGCTTCAATTGCATTTCCATTGATCACATAGAACTTGTCGTTTGCATACACACCGCGGGTTCCAAGATAAGAATTACCGTTGACTTCCTCCTGCATCTGTACCTGGAAGCCCTGATCTTTATCGTAAGAAAGGATCACATACTGGTTGGCAGATCCGGAAAGCGGAAAGCCGATCAGATTCTTTTCCGGATCAACCAGTGCTGCACGGTAGTCAGAAAAAACATCCGAGTAATAGTACTGATCCAGTGTGTACTTGCTGACTTCCTTCACATCCGAAGGATCACTGATATCAAACATGGAGATCTTTACCCCGTTTGTAATGCCATTTTCATCGGTATCCATACCGATGCCAAGAAGCAGGTTATCACTGTAAAAATGCAGGTATTCCGAAAAGCCGGGAATTTTCAGCTTGCCAAGGATCTTCGGATTCTCCGGATCGGAAAAGTCTACGGAAAATAAAGGATCTGTCTGTTCATAAGTTACAAAGTAACCGGTATCGCCCAAAAATCTTGCGGAATAGACCTGTTCATCTTTGGCAAGATCCTCGATCTTACCGATTGTTTTCAAATCTGAATTGGACTGTGAAGAGTTTCCGACATTATGCGTAACCGTTGTCACCAGCCGCAACGTATTGTCATACTCATCAATGCTGAAGGAATCGTTCAGATATCCTTTTACTTTGCCCTGGGCAGAGCCGGAAAGTTTTCCTTTATTGTAAGACAGCTTGCGGAGGATCGTCTGATTCTTTGACGCAAGATTATCTGCGAGGATACTGCTGTTCGCATACTCATAAATATAAATGTTGTTCTCACTCACATAGACTTCGCCATTCTCAGACATGACTGCTTTCTGGTCTGCTGCCTTATCCGGACTGGAAGCGGAAACGGAGCTGACAACAAGGTACTGGTCTGCTGCATGGTTCGTCGGGAGATAGATATCCGACTGCTTCAGAAGATTGTCACCAACAAGCGGAACATAGGAAGGATAATCTTTTTTGGTGATCGTATCGTAAATATAATAGTCGCTGAATACATACAGATATCCGTCTTTAAAACGTGAAGTGCGGTAGTAACCACTCTGATCCACGGTTCCGATGGATTTCGGATTGTTGATATCTGTCAGATCATAAGTCTGGATACGGGTACAGCTGCCGCGATACAAGGTTTTACTGTCAGAATCAACCTGCGTGTTCTGCATGTTGCCAAGGACAAAAAGCTTCTGGTCACTCAGGTAAAATTCAGATGCCTGAAAATTCTCATTCAGCGAAATACCGGAAACAACCTTCATCTGATCAGACCGGATATCTACAATGGAAATTTCCTGTGAGTTTGCTTTCAGTGTATAAAGATAACTTCCATCCGTTTTTACAATGTCTGCTTCACCGACGCCCTCTGTGCGGACGTTGGTATCGGAAAATGAAGTATCCACAGCGCGTGTAGAGGCTGTTGCAGAATCCGAAGAGGAGCTGGAACTATCGGTGCGTGCACCACTGTCGGCTGTTTTAGTTGAATACATGACAATTCCGCTGTCGGTTGAACCGGTAACAGATGAAGAATCCAACTCATCCTGATAAGATTGCAGGTATGTGTAGACTTCATCATAATCGGTTGCCGTCTCTAAAGTATCGGAAGAGGCAAGCTTACCGGAGGATGTACCGATTGAAGAACTGCCTTTTGTGGAAGAAGTGGCTGAGTCTGAAGAAAGATTCTGCTGGCGGATGTGGGCGCCAATGCCGACAACCAGTACCAGTGCGGCAGCGATAAGTCCTCCGCGCATCCGGTGACCGCGGGAAAATCCATGCTTTTTCGGGATATGTCCGGAAGCCTGAGTGCTGTTATGCTCTTCCAGCATTTTCATAATCTGATCCGGTGCAAGGCTTTCCGGAACAGAAGTTTTTTCCGTAGATTGTTTTATTTTATCCAGTATTTCTTTTTCGTGATCTGTCATATGAAACACCTCCTATTACTCTTTTATCCTACTCTTTCAGAAGCCAGCTCATCTTTTCGAGGGCACGCTTTCTGCGGGAGCGGACTGTATTCGGGTTCATCCTTAGCATTTTTCCGATCTCTTTACTGTTGTAACCGCCATAGACGGATAAGCCGATGATCAGCTGATCGTCTTCATCGAGAATAAGAAAAGCACGCTCGACATCTGTGCGGAGTCCGTCACAGTATGTGGCAGAAGCATGATCTTCTTTCAGCTCGGTCTCGGTCCGTTCACGGCTCTTTAACTTCCGGCGGCACACATTTGCCAGAATCTGAAAGATCCAGGAACGGAATGCTGCTTCTTTGCGTAATTTATGTATGTTCTCATAGGCGGAAAGAACGGCTTCACTGACGGCGTCTTCTGCATCCTGCGGATGATGCATCATGCAGAGTGCAAAACGATACAGATCCTGATAAACCGTCTTATATAATTCTTTAAATGCAATTGCATCGATCATAAAGTCCCTCCTCTCATAACAGGTTCTTTGTATATAAGAGTATAAAAAAGTCGGAAGTGTTGCAAAAAGGGACAGAAAAATTTCCGTCCCTTTGAAATCATATCATTGTCTGAGAAAAATTAACCTCTGTAATAATTGATCAGACATCCTTTGAGGATGATCTCACGTTCTGCATCCGTCAGATCACCGAGCTTCAGATCGATCTCCTTCAGATCATCGCCTACGACATAAGCCTTGATCGTGGAAGCTTTATCTTCTACTGTTTTGCGGATATCCGGCACGAAGAGATAGTCACCGTTCCTGAAAGAAAGCTTTGTGTGTTCCTCTTCGGTAATAAACGGAAGCATGCCCCAGTTGATCAGGTTCGAGCGGTAACGTTTGGTTGCGTACTCATTCGCGATATTCGCCCAGCCGCCGAGAACCTTCTGGCAGGAAGCAGCCTGCTCACGGGCAGAACCATCACCAGGTTTGACCGCGAAAATGGTACTTCCGACACCGATATTTCCTTTGCCGACTTCCGGATAAGACTTCTGGATTGCGGCCATCACCGGTTTTAATTCATCCAGTACATCCAGTGGACAAGTACCTGCTTCAATCGCTTTTTGGGCTTTCTGGACCTCTTTCGCGCGTCCTACATAGGCAGGATCCTTTCTGGAAAGTGCAAATTCAGCAAGTCCAAGCGGGTTGGAACGATAAGAAGAAGTCTCGCCGGACGGGATCAGTTCGTCTGTCGTTGTAACCGGATCGTGGATCTCAGATACGACCTTCAGGATCAGATTCTCAGGAAGAGCGCTCATTGCCGGCCAGTCTTTGATGTTCGGTCCGAATTTGATCTCAACCGAAGGATCAGCAACGCCGTGGCTGTCAAATACACGGTTGGCGTAAATTCTGGAATCAAAGTGGTAGGTCGGGTTCTTGTATTCAATATCAAAATCTGTTGCCGGAGTAAGGAAACCTTTGTTCGCAGCAGTTGCGGCAATGGAACGTGCATCCATAAGGGCAACAGATGCGATCTGTCCACTCTGCAGCTTGCTTCCTTCACGGTTCGGGAAGTTACGGGTAGAGTGACGGATGGAAAATGCATTGTTTGCCGGAGTATCCCCAGCACCGAAGCATGGTCCGCAGAAGGCTGTCTTCACGATCGTACCGGCTTCCATCAGGTCAGCAACCGCACCATTTTTCACAAGCTCCATGTAGATCGGTGTACTTGCCGGGTAAACACTGAAGGTAAATTCATCTGATCCGATGTATTTGCCACGGATGATGTCTGCGGCAGCACAGATATTTTCAAAACCGCCACCGGCACAGCCTGCGATGATACCCTGATCGACATAAAGCTTACCATTTACGATCTTGTCCTGAAGAGAGTAATCCACAGCACCGTCCAGGCTTACCAGCGCGCGCTGCTCTACATCGTGGAGAACATCTGCAAGGTTGGCATTGACATCCTCGATGGTGTAGACATTGGACGGATGGAACGGCATGGCGATCATAGGCTTGATCTCACTCAAGTTGACGTATACAAGACCGTCATAGTAAGCGACTGCGCCAGGATTCAGTTCCTTGAAGTCATCACTTCTTCCGTGGATATCGTAGAACTCTTTGATCTTGTCATCGGTTCTCCAGATAGAAGAAAGGCAGGTTGTCTCTGTCGTCATAACATCGATTCCGATACGGAAGTCTGCACTTAATTTGCCAACGCCAGGTCCGACAAATTCCATGACCTTGTTATTGACATAGCCATTGCCGAAGGTTGCGCCGATGATCGCAAGGGCAACGTCCTGCGGTCCGACACCTTTCACCGGTTCGCCGTCCAGATAGATTCCGACAACGCCCGGCATCTTGATATCATAAGTCTTGTTCAGAAGCTGTTTTACAAGTTCCGGTCCGCCCTCTCCCATTGCCATGGTACCGAGTGCACCATAACGGGTGTGGCTGTCAGAACCAAGGATCATCTTGCCGCCGCCTGCGAGCATTTCACGGGCGAACTGGTGGATAACGGCCTGATGAGGCGGAACATAGACACCGCCGTACTTCTTCGCACAGGTCAGTCCAAACATGTGGTCATCTTCATTGATCGTACCGCCGACTGCACACAGAGAGTTATGGCAGTTGGTCAGAACATAAGGGATCGGGAATTTCTCCAGTCCGGATGCTCTTGCAGTCTGGATGATTCCGACAAAGGTAATGTCGTGAGAAGTCAGCTTGTCAAATTTGATCTGAAGCTGCTGCATATTACCGGAAGTATTATGCGCACTTAAGATACCATAAGCCATTGTTTCTTTTGCAGCAGCTTCTTTTGTTGTCTTAATACCTGTCTTGCTTTTTACGGCAGCAAGTGCATCGGGTGCATCTGCAATTACCTCAGTACCGTGTAAAAGATAGGCACCGCCTTCGTATAATTTCACCATATCATGTCCTCCTATTTTCTATGAATTTCATGTGGTCTGCGACCATCAGAGCAATCTTAAATGTCAGGGCGTCCTCAAAGACTCTGACATCCAGCCCGGTCTGCTTCTGGATCTTCTCCAGCCGGTAGACGAGCGTATTCCGGTGAACGAAAAGCTGTCTCGCTGTCTCCGAAATATTCAGGCTGTTTTCAAAAAATTTATCAACTGTGGATAAGGTTTCTTCGTCAAACTGATCAACGGTATTTCCGGCAAATACTTCTTCCAGGAACATCTCGCATAAGGAAACGGGAAGCTGGTGGATCAGCCGTCCGATACCGAGTTCGCGGTAGGATAAAATATTGCGTTCCGGATAGAAGATACGTCCCACATCCAGAGCCATGCCAGCTTCTTTGTAAGACTGTGAGACCTCTTTGAGTTCGGGAATGATGGTTCCGAAGGAAAGCCGGACATTGACCATAGCTTCGGTGTTGATCGCATTCACCAGCATATCGGCAGTCGAACGGATCGTATCATAATCATCCGTACTGTCAAGGGACTTGATCAGAATAATATGTCCCTCATCTACGGCAGTAACAAAATCACCGGTTCCCGAGGAATAAATTCCACGGATCATATCCAGGACAATCGTGTCATCCGGATTCTTCGGTTCGATCAGATAGACGACTCTGCGCTGCTCAACTGTAATACCAAGCTTTTTCGCCTGGTTGTAGATATCTACGAGAAGCAGGTTATCCAGGAGCAGGTTCTGGATAAAACGGTTACGGTCAAGACGTTCGCTTCCGGATCTTAAAAGGCTCTCCAGCTGGCAGACACTTAAGCGTCCGCTGGTATGCACATCAATCTCACTATTGTGCTCGATCACGAAAATATAAGTCAGTTCATCATCATCATAAACCGGAAACAGACCATAGCATTCATCCAGGTGCTCCTCCGATACGCCGGTAACCTCCAGCTCTTTTAAAAATGAGCAGACAGCTTTTTTTACTGCAGGCTTCTCCTTACCTACAGCTGCAAGCATCACTCCGTCTGTGTTCCAGATGGAACAGTTACACTCGATGATATCCCCTATTTCATTGATTGTTCTCTGTAAAATCTGGTTGGATAACAATCCATTCACCTCTCCATTCTTTTCAATATATGACAAATGGGAGAATTGTGAAATTCCCCCATCTTCTTCTGACAATACAATCTGATATTATTTTAGCAAATGTTTTACACTTTAGCAAGTTAAAATGAAAAACGTTCTCTCTTATTCGTCTTCGTCATCGCGTCTGTCAAGCATGGCAGCAACGATTTCAAGAATCACAGCAAGACCGATCATAGATACAGCGGCAATCTTGCCGGATGTACCGGTGGCTGCCTGGGCGATGCCGCCGACAACCGGAACAGAAAGCTTTACTTTTCCGATGTAGTTGTTGTAAGGGATCGGATTCATATCTTTTTCCTCATTGGCATCCCCTTTGGTGATAAACTGTCCCATCGCCGGGCTGTTGGATACTACACGGTGGGTGATGATCGAGCCGTCTGCATTGTTGCTGTAAAAAGCAATGACATCATCTTTGACGATCGTGTCTGGTTCTTCATACCGGACATAGACCAGGCTTCCCGTCGGGATCGCCGGTTCCATGCTCCCACTGATCACGGTGTACATCTGAAAACCAAAAGCTTTCGGAAGCGTCAGCGGAATACAGGCAAGAATCAGTACTGTCAGTAAAACAGTGCCCAGTGCACTGCAAAATGCAGCCACTGGGCTTTTCTTTTTCTTCGTTCTCTTCAAAAAAGACTTCTCCTTTAGTGCCGCGCTTTTTTTATTTTGCACGTTTTTTCAAGAATACGATCAGTCCTGCAAGAGCTGCTACCGCAACAACGATAATGCCGATCCCTGCTGCGATCGGAGTCTTGCTCGTCTTGTCTTTCGCATCGATATTTCCTTTTGGAGTGTCTTCATCATCCAGATCTACCAGAGACTTTGGTGTCTGTTCATCCGGTGCGGTGGTCGTATCGTCTGTCGTATCCTGAGAATTGTCTGCATTCGTTGTACCACCGGCAGTACCGCCTGTTGTAGTACCACCCGCTGTAGTGCCACCTGCTGTAGTGCCACCTGCTGTAGCACCACCTACTGTAGTACCTGTACCAGTACCGGCGGCTGCACCTGTTGTACCAGCAGCTCCGGTTGTACCTGCTGCACCGGCAGGAGTTGCGGTTCCAGGAACTGTTGTTGTGACGGTAGTTGTTGTCTCAACGATACGGTCTGTAGCTCCCGGTGTGTAGGTAAACGTAAATACATTCTCAGATTCATTATCACTCAAAGTCTTCGTAAGTGCAAGAGCATCAGGAATATAATTTTCAACGTAACGGTAAGCAACGACCGGCTTGTCGCCGACGTTTCCGTAGAAGGTCTGGCTCTCTGCCAGTGATTTACCGGATGCATCCTGATAATTTACGGTATAGGCAACCATGTTGCCTTTGATTCCGTAAGCGACTACATAGTCGGCATCTTTATCAACGGTAAAGGAAGGAGCCGCAAGTGTTTCGTTATTGTCACGTCCGCTGAGACGGATTCCTTTGACATAATACTTGTCGTCTGTTACCTGGATGTCATTCAGATTGAAAGTAACGGTAGAACCGGAAGCAATGTTTGTCTGCTCGATCTTGTTCTGTCCGTTAATTGTTCCTTTGTTACCTGCGGATAATGTTACCTTGTAGGTATACGGTGTAGTATCATCTGCCATAACGCTCATTGTGGATGCACCGAGTGTCATGGATACAGTCAGAAGAGAAACCAGTAATCTTTTCCATCTTTTCATCTGCTTACTCTCCTTTCTGTCTGCGTCTTTTTGTGTTCTTATTGAGTGTGTAGATACCATATGCAAGAAGGATCAGTCCACTGATGAGTGCAAGCACACAGAAGAGAAGAATTCTTGCAGTATCACCGGTTTTAACGGTCTTGGTTGTCTTAACAATCTTATTCTTGGTGATGGTTTTGCCGGCTGAAACCTTTTCTACTGCAAAGTTCATGCGGAGCTTTGCGAGTGTGAGCTGATAACCGTTGCCCTGTGTCTCACCTTCAACACCGACGGTAAGGTGTACCGTTCCGGTATTATTGGAAGCAAGTCTTCCGAGGTAGAAATATTCTTGGGTTGAGCTATCGATCTGCTTCAGACCTTCTCCTGCTTTGGAAGCGCCTTCCCCTCCGACAGTTGTACTGTCATAGAGTACCTTTTCGGCATTATCACTTCCAACATAGGTCAGCTTGTATTCATAAGCACCACCTTCTGCGGAAGACTGTGCATCCTCCAGTGTCTGGATCACTTCGTTGGTCATGTACCAGTCGGTATCCGTACTGTCGGAGTTCTTAAGCTGAACCTTGAGCTCGATGCTGTCACCCGGCTGGATATTTGCCAGCTCGTCAGTCACATCGGAGCTTTTAAAATTACTTTCCATCTTGCCGCCGGTGAAATTAACCTGCCATCCGTCGGCTCCCTGATAATCTTTTGCAAATGCAGTTGTGTGTACCCCTGCTGCCATTATCACTGTCATGGCGAGGCACAAAATTTTCTTTTTCATACTCTGTACCTCCCTACTGTAAGCTCATTGTTGTTTCGTCGTCTGATACATTTACGTCCACGCCCCAGGCACTCTTGATCGCGTCCTTTGCGTTGTGTGTCTGAACTGCATCCACCTCTGCGTCAATGTGGAAGGTGTAGCCATTGTACTTGTAAGTATAAGTGATGGTTTTGCCATCCTCAGAGACATTTTGCTTTACATCCGATGCAATCGAAGGATTGATACGGAGTGTATCGGATAATGCCGGTGTCGGTTTACCCGCTTTGAGAGCTTTGGTATAATAAAGAACGGTACGCTCTTTATACTGGTCAGACTGTTCAGACTGGTAAGACTGGTCTTTTGCAATCTCCCATCCATTGTCTGTAAGGAAATTCAGTTCGATCAGATCCGGTGAAAGTTCGGTGTTCTTTTTACCTTCTTTGTCCTGCCAGCTCTTTGTGATGATCACACGTACAAAGGTGTCGATCGTACCGCTGTTCTTGACGCTGATTGCTTCGTTATATTTTTTGCCCGGTGTAAATGTATCATCCTTTCCGAGAAGATCTGTGAGAAGCTCGCCCTCTGAGGTTCCCTTCCATTCATTGTTCGATATATAATCCCGGCTGCTGACTACTTTGTCATTTTCCAGAAGAGATACGCCGATACTCTGCATATTCATCTGTGCAGAATAGTTCTCACTATAGTAAGTAAGTGCGGCGCGTGTACTGCCGACAGTGCTTCCAACCAGCAGGAGTGCTGCGGCTGTCAGAACCAGGGCAGGTTTCTTTGGAAATGATTTCTTTTTCTTTTTCATTCTCATTACCTCCTACTCTGTCGTCTGTGTGCTGTCGTCTTTGATTACGTGATTCCAGTCGGCGTCTGGATTGCCGTCCTCGTCGTAGAGAACCGGGGTGCATTCCTGGATAACTATGACGTTGAATTCTTCTGGTTTGTCATCGCCTGATGGGAATGTGTATTTGATGTTGAGTTCCGTTTCCGTTTCTTTTCCTGCCGGAAGTACTTCATCGTAATACCAGTAGTCATCGTCACCTTTGGTCCATCCGCCGTCCGGAGCGTTGTATGTAAGTGCTACCGGAGCGAATGCCTTTACTCTTACGAAGCAGTCATAATCACCGGTATTGCTGATCGTGACATGCTTTCCGTTTTCATCTACTGTTTCATTTGGGATGGTTTCTGTAAATCCCATATTCATTTTCACACCGCCACCGGCTGTCGAATAGGTTGTAAAATACGCCATCGCGCTTCCAACTGCCAGGGTTCCGGTAAGAGCAAGTGTTGCTGCTGCCATGATTAGTGGTTTTTTATGTAACTTTCTCATTCCGATTCCCCCTTTCTAGTTCTTTGCTGCTGGTTCGGTGTACTGATACTGATCAGTTTCATCGAGTTTGAAATTATTTTTTACGCCGTATCCGCCATTGGTACGTCCATCGTGTTTGTTGATAAATGAAACCTTTGCCGGTTTGAATTCTACTTCGGTTTCTTTTTCAGGATTAGCAATGATGTCTGTTTCCTGACTTTTAGCAGAAGCGAGTTCATAGCTTGCACCGCTGTAAACCTCCGTTACCTTGACATGAGATCCGGCAGGAATTTTTTCAATCGTTACAGAATGGCTGCCTGCAGCATTGAAGGTAAGCTCTTCGATTCTGGTTTCGGTCTTCTTATCCAGTGTTGTGATATCGATCTGGAATACGAACGTTGCATTGTTACCGAAGGTAGCATTGTGATCTACCAGTTCCTTATTGATCACCAGATTACCGTATCTTACGTGCTGTTCCGGTTTCAGACCAACTGCACTGTTGGATTCTTTGGTCAAATCGTAGATCCAGTCATCACTTGCACCGTTACCACTGTAGTAATTATTGGTCGGAAGTGATACAAGGTAAGGAGTAAAGGTATAAGTATAATTGGTTGTAATCACTTTTGGTGTATCTACAAGGTAAAGTCCGGTATCCAATTTATCTTGGTAGCCTCTTCCGTTCTGCAGTGTAACGGTTTCGGTTGGATCAACAACCGTATTTCCCTTTGAATCTGTCAACTTACCTTGTGCTTCTTTGGCACGTTCTGCCCAAGTAGCAGCTGCAGTATCCAGGTTATCAGCACTTACGGATGAAAAATCCAGTTTTGAAAATGCACCGGTTGCGGTATAGTTGCCGGATACATCAACTGATGCAACTTTGTACAGATTGACCTGAACAGTAACGTCGTCATTTAGAAGTTCACTGTTTCCACCAATGTCAAATTGGATGGAACACTCTGCATCGGTATCGATCGCGCTTGCAGCTTTCGCACCCGGAAGAGTGAGCAGTGGAAATGTAAGAGCGACAGCTAAGAGAAAAGTACTTCCCTGTTTTAATCGTTTATTCATCATCGCCTCATGTCCTCCTTAAAAATCTTGGTTATTCTTTGTGAGCTTTTCTCTTGGAAAGGAATCGCAAGAGAATGATCACAAGAATCGTGATTGAAAGTCCTAAAATTAAATAGAGCATATAATAATTCTGAATGGCTTTTACCATAGAATCTGTAACTGATTCGGTAGCATCCTCTTCGCCGTTATATGGAACTCTGGTTCCTCTTACGAGAAGACGATGGGAGTTGACTCCATATGGTGTACAGGTAAATAAAGTTACCTGATCTTTTCCTTCTTCAATCTGGAGTGCTTTCTCCAGTGTTTCATGATCGTCTTTGTCTACCATCGGAAGAATCTGATCTACCTTGTAGGCAAGGACTTCATCCAGTACATGGATGTAAAATTTATCGCCAACTTTGAGCTGATCGATATCAGTAAAAAGCTTTGCGCTTGGAAGTCCACGGTGAGCTGCGAGAACACTGTGGGTACTTTCCCCGCCAATCGGAAGCTTTGTGCCATTCAGATGTCCGACGCCGGTCTGCAGATCCTTGTCACCGGTGCCATGGTAAATGGCAAGCTTGATGTTGATCTTCGGAATGGAAAGGTATCCCATTACTCCGTCATCTGCAACGTTCAGGATCTTCCAGTATTCGGTGTCTTTGATGTCATTTTTATCTTCACCAAATACATCTCCGTAGAGGTTGTTCTGTTGAATGGTATCATTGAAAGCTTTTGCCTTTTCCCACTCAGAGGTGAAGTTCTCCGGTTCCATGTCCTGTATTGTATTGTCATAGCTGCTGATCAGCTGATTCTGTCTGTAGGTGTTCCACTGGTTGGATACCGTCGGGTAGATCAGAATCCCAAATCCTATCAAGAATAACAGACCGAAAAGGAAGGTTGAGATTTTTCTTTTCATAGGCATATTCCCTTTCTCGTTCTTATTCTCTTTTTAAGAGGTCTCATTTTTCTTCTTTTGAAGATTCTTCTCCTTTAAGTATAACACAAGGATGAAGATTGTGGTAATTACAAGACCAATAATTACCCATAAAAGATAATTTGTATGAAGACTGATTCCGCTGAGCGGTGTTTTCTCATCGGCAACCTCCTGTTCCACATAAGGTACTCTGTGACCACGGACCAGAAGCCGCTCGGTATTGACTCCGTATGGAGTACAGGTTAAAAGTGTTACAAGATCTTTTCCTTCTTCTACTGCAAGAGAGGAAGTTTCTTCCGGTTTTACTACGGAAATCTTGTCGACTTCATAACATAATGTTTCGTTTAATACATGGATTAGAAAATGATCGCCTTCTTCCAGCTGATCCAGATCGGTAAAAAGAGACGCACTCGGAAGTCCACGGTGTGCGGAGATAACAGCGTGTGTACTTTTACCGCCGATTGGAAGAGAGCTTCCTTCCAGATGTCCGGCTGCCTGTTTGAGAACATCTTCCTCGGTGGTGTGGTAGATCGGAAGCTTGATGTTAATCTTCGGGATCTCCACGATTCCCATCATCTCGTCACCGGCAATATTCAGAGCATCCATGTAGGACTGGTCTTCTTTGTCACTGGCTGCGGCTACTGCAAATGAATCAGGAAGGATACTTGGAAGTAATGCTTCGTTGTAAGCTTCTGCTTTCTGCAGTTCTGCGTCATAATCAATCTCATGTGCTGCATCCTTTTCGGATACAGTCTGTTCATAACTGCTGATCAGTTGCTTCTGCCTGTAGTTATTCCACTGGTTTGCAACGAATGGATACAGCAGTAAGGACAACCCGGCTAAAAATATGATGCCAATAATAAGTTTGTTTGCTTTGCGTTTCATCCGAACTCTCCTTGCTGTTGTATTATTTTTTAGGAATCCGGGGCTAAACCTGCCCCGGATTCAATATCTGATTATAAATAATTATTGCAATTATTTGTTGTCTGATTTCTTGCGGCTTGCGAAGAACAGACCAGCTGCTGCGATCATGATGAGGCATCCAGCGATTGTGAAGATTGTTGTACCGATACCACCTGTTGATGGAAGCTGAGAAATCTGAGTGTCCACCATAAAAATATTCTGAGGGTTTTCTGCTACTACACCAGTAACTACGTTCTTAGCATCTTTAGTTTCAATCA
>OOBI01001211.1_pt1 | contig 14874 bp, 10 predicted proteins | sample 1671081 | NCBI WGS metagenome assembly OOBI01 (sample SAMN06348120, study PRJEB24527) | human gut metagenome | biome: human gut; feature: ankylosing spondylitis patient; material: feces | host: Homo sapiens | place: China | collected 2015-10 | reverse complement strand
TGCGCAAAAGCATCATGCCCGCCTTCGCCGAGGGCCTTGAGGTCAGGGCCGCAGCCCTCCAGAACGACGCCGGCCTTGTCGGTGCAGTGTATTATTTTAAGCAGCAGCAGTAAGGCGGACGGCCCGGGTCGCCGAGGACGCCGCCTCCCTACAGCTCCACCATGAAAATTCCCCCCGCCGCACCCCGGCGGCGGGGAATTTTTTTGCGGAAATACAGTATGTAAAATCTGGAACGCAAAAGCGCAAAAAATGTGCGAACGACGGCCTTTTGTGGGTTCTGGACAAAAATATTGACTTTGAACCGATGATTTTGGCACGGCGCAGACGGGCGTAAATTGTTGCAATTACAAAGCGTGTGTGTTATACTTTCTACTATGAATAAGTGTGTAAAATTGCCCAAACGAGGCGGAGCGCACGGGACAAAAACCGGTCGTCGACGGACTGACCGGCTCACAAAACAATAAAGGAGCGCACTATGAAAGTAGTAATTCTGGCTGGCGGCCTTGGCACGCGCATCAGCGAAGAAAGCGTCTACAAACCCAAGCCGATGATCGAAATCGGCAACATGCCCATCCTGTGGCATATCATGAAGGAATATTCCTACTACGGCTTTCACGACTTTGTCATCTGCGCGGGCTACAAGCAGCACATGATCAAGGAGTGGTTCGCGGATTACTTCCTGCATACCAGCGATATTACGTTTGATTTCACCCGTGGCCAGAACGAGATGATCGTCCACAACCACCACACCGAGCCGTGGAAGGTCACCGTTGTGGACACCGGCCTCAACACGATGACCGGCGGGCGCATCAAACGCATTCGTCCCTACATCGGCAATGAGACCTTCATGATGACCTACGGCGACGGCGTCTGCGATGTGGACATTGCCAAACTGGCGGCATTCCACCGCGAGAACGGCAAGATCGCCACGCTGACCGCCGTTCAGCAGGAGCAGCAGAAGGGCGTTCTGGATATTGCCGAGGATAATTCTGTCCGTTCTTTCCGTGAAAAGAAGGCCAGCGACGGCGCGCTCATCAACGCGGGCTATATGGTGCTGGAGCCGCAGATTTTCGACTATCTGGACGGCGACGCCTGCGTCTTTGAGCAGAAGCCTCTGCAGAAGCTGGCCGAGGAGGGTCAGCTGATGAGCTATATCCACAAGGGCTTTTGGCAGTGCATGGACACCGCCCGCGAGAAGCAGGTCCTGGAGAAAATGCTTGCCACTGGCAACGCGCCCTGGAAGAAGTGGGAGGATTGATGATGGTACATTACGATCCTGAATTTTACCGCGGCAAGCGGGTGTTCGTCACCGGCCACACCGGCTTCAAGGGCAGCTGGCTCTGCAAGATGCTGCTGATGGCCGGGGCCGAGGTCACGGGCTACAGCCTGCAGCCGCCGACGCAGCCGAACCTTTTCTCCATCGCCGGCGTCGAGGACAAGATGCACAGCGTCATCGGCGACATCCGCGACTTTGACGCGCTGAAGGCCGCTTTTGACGCGGCGCAGCCCGACATTGTGCTGCACCTGGCCGCGCAGCCCATCGTGCGCGACAGCTACAAGGACCCGCGCTACACCTATGAGACGAACGTTATGGGTACGGTCAACCTGCTGGAATGTGTGCGGCTGGCCCGGCAGCAGGGCAGAGCGCCCCGCTCAGTGCTGAACGTCACCACCGACAAGGTCTACCACAACAACGAGTGGGCCTGGGGCTACCGCGAGAACGAGCCGCTGGACGGTTTCGACCCCTACTCCAACAGCAAGAGCTGCTCGGAGTTGGCGACGCACTCCTACATCAACAGCTTTTTTGCCGATAAGACTGTGGCCGTCTCGACGGCCCGCGCGGGCAATGTCATCGGCGGCGGCGACTTTGCCAATGACCGCATCATCCCCGACTGCGTCCGCGCCATGGCCGCGGGCCGTAAGATTGGCGTGCGCAACCCCTACTCGACCCGCCCGTACCAGCATGTGCTGGAGCCGCTGGCGGCCTACCTGCTGATCGCCCAGCGCCAGTATGAGGACAGCCGCTTTGCGGGCTACTATAATGTAGGCCCCGACGACTGCGACTGCGTCACCACCGGCACGCTGGTGGATCTGTTCTGCCGGGCCTGGGGCGGCGACGCCGCCTGGGAGAATCAGGCCGAGGCCAATGCCCCGCACGAGGCCAACTTCCTGAAGCTGGACTGCAGCAAGCTGAAAACGACCTTCGGCTGGACGCCGCGCTGGCACATGGCCGAGTGCATGGAAAAGACCGTCGCCTTCAGCAAGATCTGGCTTGCCAACGGCGACGTCCCGGCGGAGATGGAAAAGGAAATCAACAGCTTCTTAGAGGGGCAGAAATGACAAAGGAGCAGAGGAGTATAACATGCGCTTTTGCCATTTCGGTTTTGGTAGGTGGAGCCTATCTGGTTTCCTGGCTGGCGCATGTATGGGGTGGTCAGCCGTGGCCCATCGGCAGCAACATGGTCAACTATGCCGTGGTTCTAGTACTATTCGGCGTTTCGCTTTTGCTGTTCGGCAACCTTTTTGCCCGCATTCTGCCGCAGGAGTGCGGCATTGTGCGAGCCTGCGACGCGCGTCTGCAGGGCCGCGGCGCGGCAGCGGCCCTTGTGGCATCTGCGCTGGTGACAGCCGCTTACCTTATCTATTATGCGAACATTGGCGTATCCAAGGAGTTTGCGGGGCCTACAGCGGTGCAGTCATCCCTGACGACACCGCAGCTGGTGCCGCTGTATTACCTGCTTACGGTGCTCTTTTTTGCTGCAGCAGTCTATCTGCTGCTGATGGGTAAGGATTGCCCGCGGTGGGTGACCTGGGGCGGCTATGGCCTTTCGGCAGTGATGTACTTCTTGGGCGTATGGATCGTCAATACGTTTGAGGGAGACCCGTACCACGGTGAGGCGTATTTGGAAAGCATCTACAACGTGGCTGACGGCATCCCCTATGAGGAGTTGACGACAGGCATCTACGGCCACTACGGACTGTTCTTCCTGCTGCCGATGAAGATCTTCGGTGCAAAGGCTGTTGTTATTCAATTCCTGATCGCGCTGGTCGGCGTTGTGACGGATCTGGCCATGCTGTACTGCATCCATCACCTGATAAAAAAGAACTGGGTACGCCTGTTGATGGCACTGGTTGTGCCGGTCATTCCGTTTGCATACAGACGGACGAATTACTGGCAGCTGCAGCCTCACCGTTTGGTATTCCCGATGTTGCTGGCGGCCTATATGCTGTTCTGTTTGCGGAAAAAGCAGTCGAAAAAAACGGCTCGGTTCTGGGGCAGCTGGCTTCTGTGCATGCTGGCAGTGCTGTGGAGCACCGAGAGCGGTTTGTTCTGTATCATCGGCTGGTGCGCGGGCTGCATCGTCCGCTGGTGGCAGCAGGAGCCATGGTACGCCCGCGGCCAGTGGGAACGCTATGGTGCGCTGCTGCTGGGCGCTGTGTTGGCGGTGCTGGGGGCCATTGGCCTGACAAATTTGTATAACCTGGCCTGCGGCGGAGCACCGATCTTCAAGGTGTTTTTTTACCCGCTGTACAGCAGCAATTATATGGATGGCTCCATCGGCTACCCGCTTGAGCTAGGCGTGCGCCCATGGGTGTTTGTGCTGCTGCTTATGCTGGCTGTGCTGGCATGGTCGCTGTTCCAGACAACCGCTATCGGAAAAACAGCCAAAGCGGAGGACATTGCCTCATTTGCGGCCTGCCTGTCGGTACTGGGGCTGGTATCGTTCAGCTACTATGCAAACCGCTCCGCCTGGATGAATCTGGAGATCTGCCTGCCGGAGGCACTGCTCTGCCTGTGCTTCCCGCTACAGGCACTGACGGACGGGGAAGGGCTCCGCAAGAAGCTGGGCGGCCTGTACCAGACGGCGGCACAGTCTGTGGGACTGGCCGTGCTGCTGGTGCTCTGCGTGCTTACGGCACAGCTGCCCGGCGGCGTGATGAATACAGTGATCCTGCAGGAGCGCGGTGCGTTCAGCACCCGCGGCATCTATGCTGAGGTGGAGAATTTTTCTGCCAATATACCGGACAACACCTTTGCGGTTGGCCGCGATGTGGGAATCATCTACCATGCAGCAGGCTGGGACAACTATGGACATTATGTGGATGCTGCGGATTACGGCGTGGCAGATACCGAAAAATTACTCCCTCATATTCTGGCAGAGTTGAAGGCCCAGCCGAGCTTTGTCGTGGATGACATACTGAGGGTCTATCTGGGGCAGAATGGCTACACGCCCGACATGCTCGGATACCAGCTGCAGACGACCTTCACATCGGCTGGCGGTGTGAAACCAACGACCTATTACTATTATGAAAAACAATAATAAGGAGAGAAAAACCTATGGCATGGAAGAATGAGGCAGAAGCCCGCGAGCAGATCAAGGCAATGGTCGCCGAGTATTATCACGACTTCAAGGAGAAAAAGACCCCCTATCAGGAGGGTGATCGCATCACCTACGCCGCCCGCGTCTTTGATGAGAAGGAAATGTGTGCCCTGACTGACGCCACGCTGGACTTCTGGCTGACGACGGGCCGCTTTGCCGACCGGTTCGAAAAGGAATTTGCCAAGTGGATCGGCGTTAAGTTCGCCCATCTGGTCAACAGCGGTTCCTCCGCCAACCTGATCGCCTTCATGTCGCTGACCGCCCCCGAGCTGGGTGACCGCCAGATCAGGAAGGGCGACGAGATCATCACCGTGGCCTGCGGCTTCCCCACCACCGTGACCCCGGCCATCCAGTACGGCGCGGTGCCCGTGTTTGTGGATGTGACCGTGCCCCAGTACAACATCGACGTCACCAAGCTCGAGGCAGCCCTCTCCCCCAAGACGAAGGCTGTCATGATCGCCCACACGCTGGGCAACCCGTTTGACCTGTCCGCCGTCAAGGCGTTCTGCGATGCACATAATCTGTGGTTGGTCGAGGACAACTGCGACGCGCTGGGCACCCAGTACACCATCAACGGCGAGACCCGCTTTACCGGTACTTGGGGCGACATCGGCACGTCCAGCTTCTACCCGCCGCACCACATGACGATGGGCGAGGGCGGCTGCGTCTACACCAACAACCCGCTGCTGAACCGCCTGATCCTCTCCTTCCGCGACTGGGGCCGCGACTGCATCTGCCCCTCCGGCCAGGATAACTTCTGCGGCCACCGCTTTGACGGTCAGTTCGGCGAGCTGCCCAAGGGCTACGACCACAAGTACGTCTACAGCCACTTTGGCTATAACCTCAAGGTCACCGACATGCAGGCCGCCATCGGCTGCGAGCAGCTGAAGAAGTTCCCCACCTTCATCGAGCGCCGCCGCCACAACTGGGACCGCCTGCGCGCCGCGCTGCAGCCCGCCGCCGACAAGCTGATCCTGCCGGAGCCGGCTGCCAACAGCCGCCCGTCCTGGTTCGGCTTCCTGATCTCCGTCAAGCCGGAGAGCGGTCTGGACCGTAACGCCGTGACCCGCTATGTGGAGAGCCACAACGTGCAGACCCGTCTGCTGTTCAGCGGCAACCTCATCAAGCACCCCTGCTTTGACCAGATCCGAGGCACCGACGCCTACCGCGTGGCGGGCGAGCTGACCAACACCGACTTTATCATGAACAACACCTTCTGGGTCGGCGTTTACCCCGGCATGACCGACGAGATGATCGACTACATGGCTAAGACGATTATCGAGGCTGTGAATCAGTAAAATTTTGACAACGAGGTACGGACCCCTATGATGCAGCAAAAAGTGAAAACAACCCGCGCACCCGGACTGCGGTTGGACAAAAACAGGCGGCTGACGCCTATGCAGATCTACTGCTGGGCGACGGTGGTCTGTCTAGCGGTGCTGCTGCTTGCCCTGCTGGCCAGCCGTGGTGCGCTGCTGCATCGATTCTTCTTTTATGATGTCACCGATACCGGTATGGACTTTTTCCATAGTATTGAGTATATGCGTGGACGTATGCCCTACGGACAGTTCGATACGCTGTACCCGCCGCTTGCAAATCTGTTTTTCTATGTGTTGTATTTGCTTGTGCCAAAGACACAATCAGCTACGTGGACGGAATCGTTTATCTCGTCTCTCAACATGAAGGGAACAGAACGGGATTTGCGTTTACAGCAAGCGACGATGATGCTGTTTATCGTCTTTGTTATCGTGGTGGTCTTAGGAATTGTATCGATGACAGAACGCCTGACGCGCAGCTGCGGGGGGCGGAAAAAGCTGCTGGCATTCTGTGCAGTGTTCAGCTATGGGGTACTGTACGGCTTGGAACGTGGCAATATTCTGCTGCTGTGCTGGCCGTTAATGGCATTTTTTATCCTGTACCGCAATTCAGAAAACCCACTTTTGCGGGAGTTGGCCTGTCTGGCACTTGCGATTGCCGCCGGTTTCAAGCTGTACCCGGCGTTTCTGGGCGTGCTGTTGCTGCGCGATAAAAACTATCTGGCCGCGGTGCGCACGGTGCTGTACGGTGTTGTCTGCCTGTGCTTCCCGCTGTTCTTCTTCAATGAAGGATTGTTTGGCCTGACACTGTGGTTCCGTGTACTGTTTGATTTTAGCGGCAGCAGAGGTGAACCGTGGATCGGCAACGGTTTCTCCAACATTTTGGCAGAGGCCGGACATGCGGTGGACAAGCTGCTGGGCACGCAGCTGGGCTATGGCAGCTACGCACTGCTGGGCATTGTGCTGGCAGCGGTGCTGCTGGTGTGCAGCTTTTTTATGGATAAGGAGTGGAAACGCATCACAGCAATCATTCTGGCGATGCTGATGTTCCAGTCCCAGTATGATTATGTATGGTGCCTGTTTTTGATCCCGCTGTTCCTGTTTATGGAGCAGGAGCGTGAGCTGCGCAGTGACAACGTGCTGCCCTATCTGGCCTTGATGGTGCCGGTGCTGCCGCTGCCGCTGTTCCGGCGGGATCAGATGGAGCCGTCCTTTGTACCGCGCAACACGATTTGTCATGTCATGCTGCTGCTGCTCATTGTCTGGTGCTTTGTCCAGACGGTGCAGGGGGTGCGTGTACGCTGTGCGGAAAAGCCGGTCAAGCCGGCACACGGACACCCGGCAGCCACGGTGCTGCTGGCCGTTTGTGTGGCGGTGGCCGGTGTGGGCGGCCAGCAGCTGTGGCAGCGCACCCACAACTGGGGCTTTGACTACGGCTATAACGGCCGACTGGATGCCGAGGGCATCCAGCAGAAGGACGTGCAGGACAGCGACGGCAACCCGGTAGAGGTAACATGGAGCGGCCGCGGTGCGTATATTATGATTTACAACCACGCGCCATTTACGCAAAGGATGACGGTCACGTTCCAGACAGGCTACGGCATGGATTTGAAGCGCGCCTATACGATGACGTTTGAAGCACCGAATCTGGAAGATGCTGATGGTACAACCGGGAAGCAGAAGCAGACGGATATTAAGATTGACCATGAGGGGCAGACCGTGTGCTACACGGTAGATGTGGTTCCCGGCCAGACCCAAATCGATGTGAGCTATGACGGCCCGATGGCAGTCTATGATGCTTCTTCGCGCAAAAACGGCACCTTCACGGTGACAAACCTGGCGGTCACCAGTGAGGGCGCTGTGGAGGAAACCGAATAACGGAAGGAAACATATACTATGCAGAAATTGCTGGCCCTGCTGGGCGCAAAAAATAAAGAGGAATTTGTGGAGCTGTTCAAGCAGTTCATCAAGTTCGGCCTGGTGGGCGTAAGCAACACGGCTGTGTCCATGGCGGTCTACTATATCTTCCTGTGGATCAGCCCGGACCTGTATATGGTCGGCAGCATCCTGGGCACGATTCTGAGCATTGCCAACGCCTTTTTCTGGAATGACAAGTTTGTCTTTACCGGCAACGCCAATGACTGGCGCAGCAAGCTCAAGCGGCTGGGAAAAACCTATGTGAGTTACGGCGGAACATCGATTCTTTCCAATGTTTTGCTTTGGATAGAGGTTACGTTCTTCGGCGTCAGTAAGTCTATTGCACCCATCGTTAACCTGTTAGTGACGATCCCGCTAAACTTTGTTATCAACAAGTTGTGGACATTTAGAAATGAGAGATAATCAATGAATAGAAAAATAAAGACATGGGCGTATGCAATTCTTTTGTTAAATATAATTGTTGCGGGAATCGGTATTGCAAAGCTTTTATTTGATGTTTTTACCGGCAACGGAAATGCACAAGACGGATTACTTTTCCAAAACCTGCATCTAACAGCGTACAGCACGGATTCATTCATGGACTTCTTTAATAGCATTCAGTATGGCAGGAAGCCCTATACAGCAGGAGTGATTTATCCGCCACTGATAAATTTGATTTATGCTATATTCGGGGGGGGGATTCCGGACAGCGTTAAAGCACAGGGTACACTTGCATACAGGACATCGCTACAAGGAATTGTGGCATTAGTGCTGTTTTATGTGGTAGCTGTATTGCTGTATATCATTGCGTGGAAAGATGATTCTCGCTTCACCAATAAAGAAAAAATCTTTTTAATAACAGCTACATTTTTTGCGCTCCCTTTCATTTTTGCGGTAGAGCGGGGGAATAGCATACTTTGGTGTGTTCCGCTTACAATGTTATTTGTAAATAACTATAATAAGAAAGAAAAAAGAAAACGCATACTGGCAATTGCAGCGTTAGCACTTGCAGCCTCAATGAAAATGTACCCGGCGTTTTTTGGAATTTTGCTTATGCGTGAAAAGAAATGGAAAGAAGCACTAACGGCAGTGGTTGTTGGTGCGATTACAATGTTTGCACCTTTTCTTTTAATGGAAAAGGGAAATCGTAGTCCGCTACTATGGCTTAGTAACATTGCAAAAACAAGCGAAATGTTTCAAAGCACTGGCTATGGGTATAAAGTAAACTTGTCTAACACAATAGGGTTTATTCAGAGTGAATTTGGCATACATATTACGGGAACAAATTTTTTGATAATAGCGGTTTTACTTATCAACAGCCTTTTGGTGCTAATCAAGAAGAATATGCCTCAGTGGAAGTGCATAGCGTTGCTGGCTCTTATCACAATCTTAGTGCCTGGATTTAGCTATACATACACAATAATGTTTATGCTGATTCCTTTCTTTTGCTTTTTAGGAAGTGAGCACGATCAAAAATGGGACTGTTATTATCTGATTCTTTTTATGCTGATGTTTGTATTGCTACCGATAAAAAATCAGTTTGGCGGTTTGGAAGCAATCAATATGGATGCCGTTTATCCGTTAGGATGGACGACAATTGTTGAAAGCGTTGCGTTACTCTTGATGGAAGTATCGATTGTTATCGAAGAATTGCCTTTAAAAACAAGGAGAAATAAAGATGAAACAGCGTTTAGCGGATTATGTGGCGGATTTTCTGGCGGCACGCGGCGTGACGGATGTTTTCTCCGTCGTGGGCGGCGGCGCTATGCACCTCAATGATGCGCTGGGCCACAACCCCAATCTGCATGTGACATACAACCACCATGAGCAGGCTTGCGCCATTGCGGCGGAGGCCTACGCCCGGCTGGAAAACAAGATCGCGGCGGTCTGCGTGACCACCGGCCCCGGCGGCACCAACGCGCTGACCGGCGTCGTGGGCGGCTGGCTGGACTCCATCCCCATGTTCATCGTCTCCGGCCAGGTGCGCTATGACACCACGGCCCGGTACGCCTTGCAGTACACCGGTACGCCGCTGCGCGCCATGGGCGACCAGGAGTACGACATCACCAAGTCCGTCCAGTACATGACGAAGTTCGCCGCCATGCTGGAGGACCCCAAGGACATTCGCTACCTGCTGGAAAAGGCGTGGCATCTGGCTACAACGGGCCGCCCCGGCCCGGTCTGGCTGGACATCCCGGTCAACTTCCAGGGCGGCTACATCGAGACTGACGAGCTGCGCGGCTACGACCCCGCCGAGGATGACGCCCAGCTGCCCCCGCCGGTGGACGACGCCACGATCCGGACGATTCTGGAAAAAATCAAGAACGCCAAACGACCCGTGTTCCACGCGGGCTACGGCATCCGCCTGTCCGGCGGGTATGCGGCGTTCCGCTCCGTGGCGGAAAAGCTCAACATCCCCATCGTCACCTACTGGAACGCCGTGGACCTCATCGAGGATGACAATCCGCTGTACTGCGGGCGCGCCGGCAACATGGGTGACCGCCCGGGCAACTGGGCCATCCAGAACGCAGACTTGATTCTGGCCGTAGGCACGCGCATTTCTATCCGACAGGTCGGCTACAACTGGAAGACCTGGGCCCGCGCGGCAGAGGTCATCATGGTGGACATTGACCAGGCCGAGCTGAAAAAGCCGACCCTGCACGTCGAAATGCCGGTCTGGGCCGACGCGAAGGACTTTTTGACCAAGCTGGATAAGGTCGCCGCGGCCCCCGTGAACGCGGGCGGCGAGTGGCTGGCCACCTGCCAGCGCTGGAAACGCGACTACCCCGCCGTGTTGCCCCGCCAGTGGGAGGAAAACGGCGAGACTGCCAACGTCTACGCCTTTGTGCGCTATTTAAGCAGTCGCCTGCCGGAGAACAGCCTGACCGCGGTCTCCAACGGTGCGTGCTGTGTCGTCGGTAACCAGGCGTATGTCATCCAGAAGGGCAGCCGGATGGCAAACAACAGCGCCATTGCCAGCATGGGTTACGGTCTGCCCGCAGCCATTGGCACCTGCATCGGCGGCGGACGCCGCCAGACGATCTGCCTTGAGGGCGACGGCTCCATCATGATGAACCTGCAGGAACTGCAGACCATCCTGACGAACAAGCTGCCTATCAAAATCTTCCTCATCAACAACAACGGTTACCACTCTATCCGCCTGACGCAGAACAACCTTTTCAAGGAGCACTGCAAGGTCGGCATCGGCCCCGAGAGCGGCGACCTGTCCTTCCCGGAGTTTGAAAAGCTTGCAAAGGCGTTTGGCTACCCCTACTACAGCGCCCACAGCAACGCCGAGATGAAGCAGGCCGTGGACACGATGCTGGCACTGGACGGCCCGGCTTTCTGCGAGATTTTCACCGACACCAAGCAGGTCTGGGAGCCCAAGAGCAGCACCAAGCGCCTGCCCGACGGCACGCTGGTCAGCCCCCCGTTGGAGGATCTGGCCCCCTTCCTGCCGCGTGAGGAGCTGGAAAAGCAGATGTTCATCCCGCTGATGCCGGAAGTGTAAGGGAGTGCGTGATTCAAAAATGGCAAGCATTCAAAGACAAATCCGAACCGCCATCATCACCGGTCCTACGGGGGCAATCGGGATGGCGCTGTGTGCAAAGCTGCTGGCGGAGGGCGTGACGGTCTACGCGGTCACCCACCCGGGCAGCGCGCGGGCGGCGCTGCTGCCGCAGGACGCGCGGCTGCATGTGGTGCCCTGCGACGCGGCGGAGTTGGCCGCGCTGCCGGAGCTGATCCCGGAAAAGGCCGATGCGTTCTTCCACTTTGCGTGGGCGCATACGATCGGCCCGGGCCGCAACGACATGCCGGCGCAGATCGAGAACATCCGCTACACCATTGCGGCCTGCCGCGCCGCGGCGCAGCTGGGCTGCAAGGTCTTTATCGGAGCCGGCAGCCAGGCCGAGTATGGCCGCGTGGAGGGTGTGCTGACCGCGCAGACCCCCTGCTTCCCGGAGAACGGCTACGGCATGGCCAAGCTGTGCGCCGGCCAGATGAGCCGCGTCGAGTGCCAGAGGCTGGGCGTGGCCCACATCTGGACGCGCATTTTGAGCGTCTACGGCCCGCACGACGGTCCGGCCACGATGATCAGCGGAACCATCCGTAAGCTGCTGCACGGCGAGAAGCCCGCTCTGACCGCGGGCATCCAGCAGTGGGACTACCTGTACGCCGCCGACGCGGCAGCTGCGTTCTACGCGCTGGCCGTCAGCGGACAGGACGGCAGAGTCTACCCGCTGGGCAGCGGCACGGCCCGCCCGCTGAAGGACTACATCGAGGCGCTGCGCGACGCCATCGACCCGGCGCTGCCGCTGGGCTTGGGGGAGGTCCCCTACGGCCCGCTGCAGGTCATGCACCTGCAGGCGGACACGTCGGCCTTACAGGAGGATACCGGCTGGCGGCCCGCGACCCCATTTGAAGAAGGAATCCGCGAAACCATTGAGTGGGTAAGGAAAGAGACAAAATGAGTGAGAAAAAGACGATTTCGGTAATGATCCCCTGCTACAACGAGGAGCAGAACGCCCGCCCCATCTATGAGGCTGTACGCGATGAGCTGGTCAAGAGCTGCCCGAACTACGACTATGAGATTTTGTTCATCGACAATAAGAGCGAGGACGGCACCCGTGCCATCATCCGGCAGATCTGCGCCGAGGACAAGCACGTCAAGGCCATCTTCAACGTCAAGAACTTTGGTCAGTTTAATAGCCCGTACTATGGCATGATCCACACCTCCGGCGATTGCACGATCACGATGTGCGCCGACTTCCAGGACCCTGTGGAGATGATCCCCAGGTTTGTGGCCGAGTGGGAAAAGGGCTACAAAATCGTCATTGGCCGCAAGACCCAGAGCAAGGAAAACCCGGTCATGTACTGGCTGCGCGGCTGCTACTACAAGCTCATCAAGAAGATGAGCAGCTGCGAGCAGATCGAGCAGTTCACCGGCTTTGGCCTGTACGACAAGAGCTTTATCCAGACGCTGCGCAACCTGAAGGACCCGACGCCCTTCATCCGCGGCATTGTGGCCGAGCTGGGCCCCGAACGCAAGGAAATCGAGTACACCCAGCCCCAGCGCCGCGCGGGCAAGACCCACAACAACTGGTACAGCCTGTACGACGCCGCCATGCTGAGCTTTACCAGCTACACCAAGGCCGGTATGCGCATTGCAACGTTCGCGGGCTTCCTGGTGGCGGGGCTGAGCTTTCTGGTCGGCCTGTTCTATCTGATTGCCAAGCTGCTGTTCTGGCAGAGCTTCCGCGCCGGGTACGCGCCGACGATGATCGCCATCTTCTTTATGGGCGGTATTCAGCTGGCGTTCCTGGGCTTTTTGGGTGAGTACGTCATGGCTATGAACACCCGCATCATGAACCGCCCGCTCGTTGTGGAGGAAGAACGCCTCAACTTTGGGCCGGACGACCAGTGACCGGCATGAAGCAGGAGTTTGGTTATTTCCTGAAAAACGCGAAATTCCGCGCGGCGCTGGGGCTGACCCTGCTGCTCAGCTACGGCTATGCCATCGCCACGACACGGGTCAGCATTGACTCGCTGGAAGGGGACCGCTACATCGGCACGGGCGGCGTCATGCTGTCCACCGGACGGTTCGGCATGAACCTCTGGGCCGCGGTGCTGGGCTACGGCAGGGCCGAGCCGAGCTATGCCTTTGGCATTGACCTGCTGGCGGCGCTGCTGCTGGCGCTGGCGGCGGTGAGCTTCTGTGCGCTGCTGCGCAAGGCCGCGCAGGATCACATCAGCATGTTCGGCTATGGGCTGTTTGCCTGCCTGTTTGTCTCCTACCCGCTGATGAACGAAATTTGGGAGTACAGCGGCGCGAATGTCTGCGTCTGCGGCGGCTATTTGCTGGACGCCGCTGCGCTGAATCTGCTGTGGGACGCGCGCCAGCCCGGCGTGCCGTGGCGCGGCAGGGCTCTGCGCATGGGCGCGGCGGCGCTCTGCCTGATGGTGGTCTGCTCGTCCTATGAGTCACTGGCGGCGGTGTTTGTGCTGGCTGTCTTTGCGCTTTTAACGCTGGAGCAGCTGCTGGCCGCCGAGCGCCCGCGGCTTGCGGCGGTCCTGACCGAGGGACTGTGGTACGCGGCGGCGCTGGTCGGCGGGCTCTGCCTGCGCGTGCTGGTGACGTCGGGCATCCATCTTGTGCTGCCGCAGGCTGCGGCCAACGGCGCCACCGAAATTTTGTGGGCGTTCTACCCATCTGTCTATCTTGCAAAGCTGCTTGTCAAGAGCATTCTGATTAACTACGCACTGCGCGGCTGTTTCTACCTGCCCATTGCTGAATTGGCGGTGGCGGTGCCGGTGTTTGTCGCTCTGGTCATCGTGCTGGCGGTGCACAAAAAGCGGCCCCTGCTGCTGCTCACCGGCGCGGGGACGCTGTTCTCACTGGTGCTGCTGTCGTTTGTGCAGGGGCGGTACTCGCCCTACCGCACCTGCCAGGTGTTTGCGCTGTTTGTGGCGCTGGCGGGGCTGGCCGTGTATGAGCTGCTGCGCCGCGCTGCGGCCCGGCGGGCTGTGCTGCTGGGCAGCGTGCAGCTGCTGGCGGTGCTGCTCTGTCTGCACCAGGCCATGTACCTGAACCATCTGCTGGCCGTCGATTACCAGCGTTCCGAGCAGGAGGCCGCTGTGGTGCGCACTCTGGGCACCGAGCTTGTGCGCGACTACGGCACCGACAAGCCCGTGGTGCTGGTGGGCCGTTACACGCTGGGGGAGAATATCACCCGGTACACGACGGCTGACCCGATGCAGCACCCGCTGTACCGCTTTTTCCGTGAGCACACGAGCTGGGAGAGCGGCGACACCGTCAAGTACGTCGACACCAACTGCAACTCGGTGCTGAACTGGTCGGTCACGGCCTTCTCCGAGGTGGACGATGTCTACGGCCAGGCAGCGGAGCACCTGTTCCGCTACTATGGCTTTGCTTTGGACATGACCCACAGCGCTGCCCTGCATGAGCAGGCGCAGACCTACGCCGACGCCCACGACCTGCCGGGATACCCCCGGGCGGGGGCGATTGTCGATTGCGGGGACTATGTGCTGGTAAATCTGCAATAAAAATACCGCGGAAAAGTTTGCGATTCTCCGCGGTTTTTGCTTTCTTTCTGTATTTTGCCGATGCTTTCAGCCGGTCACGGTCTCAAAGGGCTTCGTCAGGTGCCCGTTCCTGTCGGCCTCGCAGGCGCGGCGGGCCTACTTTAAATACTCCACCAAAAACGCCACTGTCGTCTCCCGCAGCGCTTTGTCCAGCG
>OOBI01001178.1_pt1 | contig 15221 bp, 17 predicted proteins | sample 1671081 | NCBI WGS metagenome assembly OOBI01 (sample SAMN06348120, study PRJEB24527) | human gut metagenome | biome: human gut; feature: ankylosing spondylitis patient; material: feces | host: Homo sapiens | place: China | collected 2015-10 | reverse complement strand
TGGCTCTATTTTCGTGAGTTTTCTTCTAGAATTATTTACAAAATTTAGGTATGATATATGAGGACAAATGTTTGTAGCATGAACTTATTTTTAGGAGGTTATTTATGGCTAGTTTATCACTTAGACATCTTAGCAAAACATATGATAACGGGGTCAATGCAATCAGGGACTTTACCCTTGAAGTTGATGATAAAGAATTTATGATATTTGCCGGACCAGTAGGCTGCGGGATTTCTACAGTATTAAGAATGATTGCTGGTGTGGAGGATATTACAGATGGGGAGCTGCTCGTTGACGGGGAGCGCATGAATGAAGTTCCATCTATCGACAGAAACATGGCTATGATTTTCAAGAACGGAAAGTTATATCCACAGATGAACATTTATGATAATCTTGCATTCGGTCTTAAATTAAAGGAATTACCAAAGGGAGAGATTGATGCGAGAATCGCAGAGGTTACAGAAGTTTTAAAAATTGGACATCTTCTTGATAAGATGACCGAAGATTTAGATGAGCAGGAAAGAGCATTAGTAGTTCTTGGACGTGCTATGGTTAAAAAGCCAAAGGTATTTCTGTTAGATGAACCATTTTCCAGTCTTAGCAAAGATGTGAAGAGACATATGCAGAAGCTTGTAAGAAAGCTTTATGACCAGATGCATATCACAGTAATTTATGTAACACATAATCGTGAGGATATCCAGAATACAGATGCACGCATCGCTGTGATGAATGATGGAAGTATTCAGCAGATTGGCACGATCGGAGAGCTTTATGACAATCCGGCAACGCCGTATGTTTCTGAATTTCTTGGAGTGGCAGCACAGGCAGTATGTTAGATCATTTTTCAAACACGCTCTAGAGTGTGTTTGAAAAATGATTTGGAATAGATTTACAGGTGTACATAGATTTTTGTAGCTTTTCCACATGAATTGATATAAAAAATAATAACTTTTCACAAGAGGAAATATATTTTTTGCATATTTCCTCTTTTTTTTTTGTTACTTTTGTATTAAAATAAAGAAAGATTGTTGCGTGCGATAGCAAAATGCGATGAGAGGGAAAGACAGGAGTGATACGATGATTTCAAATCAGATTTTACAGGACACCATTGACGGCATTAAGGCGATTACGAGAATTGACTTATGTGTCATGGATACGGAAGGTAAACCGCTTGCCTCCACATTAGATGCAGTCGAAGAATATAAGGAAGCGGTACTGGTATTTGCAGAATCTCTGGCAGAGAGTCAGGCATTGCAGGGATATCAGTTTTTTAAAGTATTTGATGAGAACCAGTTAGAGTATATTATTCTCGTTAAGGGTGAGACAGATGACGTATATATGGTTGGAAAGATGGCTGCTTTCCAGGTACAGAATCTTTTAATTGCCTATAAAGAGCGCTTTGACAAAGATAACTTTATTAAAAACCTGTTGTTAGATAATCTGCTTTTGGTTGATATTCATAACAGAGCAAAGAAATTACACATCGAAGTTGACCAGCGCAGGGTTGTGTTTATTCTGGAAACTAATCAGGATAAAGACTATGGTTCTTTAGAGAACGTAAAAAATGTTCTCGGAGGAAAGAATGGCGATTTTGTCACAGCAGTCGATGAGAAAAGTATTATTATTGTAAAAGAACTTTCAGAAAGCGACAGTTACCCACAGGTGGATAAAATTGCAAATACAATTCTGACAACCCTTGGAGTCGAAAAAGACAGCAATACCCACATTGCTTATGGTACGATTGTAAAAGAATTAAAAGAAGTATCACGTTCCTACAAAGAAGCACGTATGGCACTGGATGTTGGAAAGATTTTCTTTGGTGAAAAAGAAGTAATTGCCTACAGTTCACTTGGTATTGGACGTCTGATTTATCAGCTTCCGATTCCGCTTTGTAAAATGTTCATTCGGGAAATATTTGACAGCAAATCACCGGATGATTTTGATGAAGAAACTTTGACTACAATCAACAAATTTTTTGAGAACAGCCTGAATGTTTCAGAGACCTCCAGACAGTTGTATATACACAGAAATACCCTGGTTTACCGTCTGGATAAACTGCAAAAGAGTACAGGTCTGGATTTGCGGGTGTTTGAAGATGCAATTACATTTAAGATTGCGTTGATGGTAGTAAAATACATGAAGTATATGGAAACACTTGATTACTGATATCTTAAAGAGGGGTCAGATATCAGGAAAACAGGAGGATTTTTATGATTGATTTAAATAGCGTGAGTAAATCATACAGCAAGGGTCAGCCGGCACTTGACAATGTGAGTCTGCACGTAGATGAGGGTGAATTTGTTTTTATCGTAGGAAACAGCGGTTCAGGTAAATCTACCCTGATTAAGCTTCTGTTGAAAGAACTTGATCCGACAGCCGGAACAATTACAGTAAATGGCTATGCATTAAATAAGTTAAGACGCGGAAAGGTCGCAAAATACCGCAGGGGAATTGGAGTTGTATTCCAGGATTTCCGTCTGCTCAAAGACAGAAATGTCTATGAAAACGTGGCATTTGCACAGAGGGTAATTGAAAAACCGACACGTGTGATTAAAAAACGAGTGCCGGAAGTATTGACTTTGGTAGGTCTTGCAGAGAAATATAAATCTCGTCCGGACCAGCTCTCCGGTGGAGAACAGCAGAGGGTGGCACTTGCAAGAGCACTTGTAAACCGTCCAAACATTCTGCTTGCCGATGAGCCGACCGGAAACCTTGACCCGAAGAACTCTTTTGAAATTATGAAACTGCTTGAGGAAATTAATGAGCGCGGAACGACCGTTCTTGTAGTTACCCATAACAGAGAAATCGTAAATGCATTTAAGAAACGTGTAATTACGATGAAGAAAGGCGTCATCATCAGCGACGAACAAGAAGGTGGATATCAGTATGAGAGTTAGTACGATGACATACATATTGAAACAGGGATTTAAAAATATCTGGAGAAATATCCGATTTTCCCTGGCATCGATTGCAACTATGGCAGCCTGTATTTTCCTGTTTGGAATTTTCCTCTCTCTGGTTATGAACTTCCGTTACATGGTTCATTCCGCAGAAGAGGGAGTAGCAGTTGTCGTTTATTTTGATGAGGGTGTGAAACAGGAACAGATTGATGATATCGGTTCTAAAATCAAAAAAATGTCGGAAGTAGAACGTGCAGAGTATGTATCTGCAGACCAGGCATGGGAAGCATTTCGGGATGAATACCTTGGTGGTGATGACACACTTGCAGAAGGATTCCGTGACCAGGATAATCCTCTTGCAAATTCAGCGAGTTATCAGGTTTATTTAAAAAATGTAGAATCACAGGATAAAGTAGTAAAAGAAATTGAAAAGATGGATGGCGTGCGTCAGGTAAGCCAGTCACAGTCGGCTGCAAAAACCCTGTCTACATTCAATAAATTGATTGGATATGTATCATTAGCAATTATTTTTATCTTACTTGCGGTTGCATTTTTCCTTATCAGCAATACTATCACAATGGGTATTTCTGTACGACAGGAAGAGATTGGAATTATGAAGCTGATTGGTGCAACGGATTTCTTTGTAAGAGTTCCATTTGTAATTGAAGGAATTATTCTGGGAATTATCGGTGCAGTAATTCCGATGGCAGTGCTGTATGGACTTTATAATCAGGTCATTAACTATGTAATGACAAAATTCCATCTTCTCACAGGCTTCCTTCAGTTCCTTGACGTATGGCATGTATTCAGAATTTTACTTCCGGTCGGGTTAGGTCTTGGAATTGGAATCGGATTCTTTGGAAGTATTCTTTCTGTAAGAAAACATTTAAGAGTATAATAAAAGTGTCAACAGAGATATTTAGGCAAATTAGAAGGAGGTATAGCCAGGAAAATTCTGGCTGTATCTCCTTGTTTTGTGAAAGGAGACAGAAAAGTTGGAAAAAAACAAAGTAAAGGGGTTTGTGACCGGTGTATTGTGTACCGTACTGGTAGGCGGTGGGATATTTGGAGGACGCTATGTCTTGTCGAATAAAGACCATGCGGTAAATCAGGAATCGGTTCAGAAAGCAAAAGCAATCGAAAGCCTGATTGATAAATATTATCTGGATAAAATTGACAATGATGAACTGGAATCTTATCTCTATAAGGGGTTGATGGCTGGACTTGGCGACCCGTATTCTACTTATTATACAGCAGAAGAGTATAAAGAACTGACAGAAGACACCGAAGGGGTTTATCGTGGAATCGGTGTGACGATGCAAAAAGATGTGTCTACCGGAGCAGTGACCGTCGTAAAATGTTTTGAGGGAGCACCGGGAGCAGAAGCAGGATTACAGCCGCAGGATCAGTTAGTCAAGGTCAATGGCGAGGATATCACAGACAAAGAACTCAGTGAAGTCGTAAAAATGATAAAAACTTCGGAATCAGATACCGTGACACTGACTATTTTAAGAGAAGGCGAAAGCGATTACCGCGAAGTAGAAGTAACGCTTGATACCGTAGAAGCACCAATGGTAGAACATGAAATGCTGGATAATAAGATCGGTTATATTACGATTAACCAGTTTGCAGAAACTACGGCGAGCCAGTATGAAACAGCTTTAGAAGATTTAAATAATCAGGGGATGGAGCGTCTGATTGTAGATGTCAGAGATAATCCGGGCGGACTTTTAACTTCTGTATGTGATGTCTTGGATTCGATGCTTCCGGAAGAACTGCTTGTTTATACCGAAGACAAAAATGGCAAGAAAAGTGAATATAATGCAACAGGCACTGACCAGTTTGACAAGCCGATGGTAATACTCGTAAATGGAAACAGTGCAAGTGCAGCAGAAATTTTTTCCGGTGCGCTTCAGGATTACAAAGTGGCAAAACTGGTAGGAACGACCACATTCGGAAAAGGAATTGTTCAGCAAATCTTTAATCTTTCTGATGGAAGTGCAGTAAAAATGACTATTTCCAAGTATTATACTCCGAGCGGAAGATGCATCCATGGAACAGGTTTAGAGCCGGATATTGAGGTGGATTTGCCGGATGAGTTAAAAAATCAGGTTAGTATTGATAAGAGTGAGGACACTCAGCTTCAAAAAGCGATTGAGACTGTAAAAGAAATGCAGTAAAATAAAAAAATAAAAAAGTTAGGAGAAACAGCCTATGTATAATTTTGTAATTCTGACAGATAATACCGTAGATATGCCAGTTGAATGGTTAAATGAACATGAGGTAGGTTATGAATGTCTTCCGTGCAGTATGAACGGAGTAGTTTATGATAAAAAGAATCCGATTGATACAAAGCTGTTTTACAGGCAGATGAGAGAAGGAGCAATGCCGACAACTTCCCAGATGAATCCGGCAATGGCAGAGGCAATGTTTGAGACTTATCTACAGGAGGGAAAAGACATTTTATATCTTGCCTTTTCTTCCGGTTTGTCGGGGACATGCAACAGTGCCCGCATAGCAGCAGAGGAATTAAAAGAAAAATATCCGGAAAGACAAATCAAGATAATGGATTCATTAGCTGCATCCATGGGGGAAGGGTTACTGCTCTATTATGCAGTAAAATTAAGAGACAAGGGAAAGAACCTGGATGAAATCTGTGACTGGCTGTTGGAAAACAGACTGCATCTGTGCCATGTATTTACAGTAGATGATTTAAATCATTTACACAGAGGCGGAAGAGTTTCCAAGGCAACTGCAGTTTTAGGAACACTGGCAAATATTAAACCGATGCTTCACGTAGATAATGAAGGAAAACTGATTTCAATTGGAAAAGTCAGAGGAAGAAAGAAATCTCTTGCGACGTTGGTTTCTATGATGGAAGAACGAATTGGAAGGTATTGTGATAAAAATGAAGCCGTGTTTATCAGTCATGGAGATTGTGAGGCTGATGCCGAGTATGTGGCAGGACTGGTAAAAGAAAAATTTGGAATTGAAAATATTATGATTCATCCGATTAGTGCAACGATAGGAGCACATTCCGGTCCGGGGACAGTAGCGCTGTTTTTCCTTGGAGAATACCGCTAAAGAAAAAATCAGAGCTAAAAAAGCGATAGGAAGTAATTTTGGAGGAAGCAAATGAATTTAAACTTTAAACCGGTAGAAGCAGAAGATTTGGAAAAACTAAATCCGTTTTTCTGTAAACGACCGAATAAAACCTGTGACAGTGTGTTTTTAGACAGCTTTATCTGGAGAGAGTATTATAATGTAAGATATGCCGTCAGCGATAATAAGGCAATTTTATGGCTGATGGATTTAGATGGAAAAACAGGTTCTGCAATGCCGATTTGTAGTGAAGAAGATTTAGAATATTATTTTTGGAAATTGGTGGAATATTTTAATACAGAATTAAAGGCACCACTGTATATTAATCTGGCAGATGAAGAAGCCATAGAACAGTTAGGTTTAAAAAATATGCCGGATAAATTTAAGATTACAGAACAGGTGGATTTAAAAGACTATCTGTATGATGGAAATGCAATGCGTACCTTGTCTGGAAAAAAACTGCATAAAAAGAAAAACCATTTAAATGCCTTTAAACGAGAATATGAGGGCAGATATGAGTACCGCCGTTTGTGTTGCTCGGACAGAGGTGATGTCTGGAAGTTTTTGGATCGCTGGAGAGAAGAAAAGGGCGAAGAGGTAGAAGAGCATCTGGATTATGAAGTGCGTGGAATCCATGAGATTTTAAAGAATTGTTCGCTTCTGAATGTCAGAATGAGCGGAGTTTATATTGATGGTCATTTAGAAGCCTTTACGATTGGAAGCTACAATCCGTTGGAACAGATGGCGGTGATTCATATTGAAAAGGCAAATCCGGAAATCAGAGGATTGTATCAGTTTATTAATCAGCAGTTTTTGATTGAAGAGTTTCCGGAGGCTGTTTTAATTAACCGTGAGGACGATTTAGGTTTAGAGGGATTAAGAAAAGCAAAACTTTCTTATAATCCAATTGACTATGCAAGAAAATACCAGGTAGAACAGATTTGGTAAATTGGAGCGTTGATTTGATATGAAGAACAGATATTTAAGCAACGAGGAAAAAAGAGCCTGCGAAGGGCTCTGGAGTGAAGCATTTTTCGAGGACAGTGATTCCTTTCGGGAATATTATTTTACAGAGAAAGTAAAGACAAATCAGATACTCGTGGCAGAAAAAGACGGACAAATTTTGTCTATGATTCATCGAAATCCCTATCAGTTGAATATTAAAAATCAAAAAGTAATCTGTGATTATCTGGTCGGTGTTGCGACGAAAATAGAAAACAGAGGTCAGGGATATATGCGAAGCCTCTTAAAACAGGCATTTTTGGATATGTATCAGGAGGATATGCCGTTTTGCTTTCTGATGCCGGCAGATCGTCGTATTTATGAGCCGTTTGATTTTGTGTATGTATTTGACCAGCCGGTGTGGGAATTAAAATCAAAAGACTGGCTGGAACAGGACGTGACAGAAGAGTCGGCAAAGGAAATCGCAGACTGGATGAATGAGTGGTTAAATGCACGGTATGATGTGTTTACATGGCGGGATGAGGATTATGTGAAAGTTCTGCTGAAAGAATTAAAAAGCGAAAATGGAAGTTTAGAAGCATTAAAAGCACCGGAAAATTCACATCAGATAAAGGCATTAAGGGCAGAGTGGGGAATGGAGAAAAAAGAACAGCGTCTGCTTTATGCCAATGCTGATGACTGCAAAAAGATAAAACAAGAACCTGCAATTATGGTAAGAATCGTGAACCTTCCAGAGTTTTTGAAATATATTTGCCTGAAAGATAATGTAGCAGAGCAGGAAGTGCTTTATCAGTTAAAGGTAAGAGATAAACTGCTTGAAAAGAATGATGGAATCTGGATTTGGCATGTCAATCACAAGGAGTCTTTTGTTGAAGTATTCGATGGAAAAGTTTTTTGGAAAAAAGAGTCAGATGAGCAACAGGAGAAAAATTTACAAAAAGAACGAACCATAGAACTTGAAATTTCAGAACTGACATCGTGGTTATTGGGATATAAAATACCAGAAAACATAAGTGAGACTGTAAAAGCAGAAATCTGTTGTATCAATAGGATTTTCTTAGATGAGATTGTTTAGTAAAGCTGTTTCATTCATGCAGCACAAGAGAAAAGAGGGAAAACGAGCATGCAAACAGAAGAAATGCTGGAAGAACTGTTAAAAAAGGCAAAGGTGGATATGTCACTTCGGCAGAAATTATTTGATACAAGAAATGAGAAAAATCCAGTTTCCGCATTTTGTAAAACTTGCAGAGAATTGGGGTACGAAATCTATGATATGGATTTAATCAGCGCCGGAGAAGAATTTTACGCAACCATGAGAAGAAGTACAAATGGTGGAGGAGAAAATTCTCCAATGCTGGAGGGTGAAGATGATTTCTATGAACTGTTTTTTGCAAGTCTGGAAAGTTTATAAGGAATCGTTCTGCTCCCATGCAGTTCTAATAAAGGTTAGAAATACCTTGGAAAAGATAAAGAGGAAAAAGAAATGGAAATAGAAATACAAAATATTATTAAAATTGTGGAAGATGCAGCAGGAATTTTATCACAAAGAGATTTGATTGGAGATATCTCTGTGAAAGGTCCGGCTGATTTCGTAACTGAGGCAGATAAGGATATTCAGCAGTTTATTCAGGCGGAACTTCTGGTTCAGTATCCGGACATTCAGTTTCTTGGAGAAGAAGACAGCCAGAAAGAGGTAGATTTCTACGGAAAAATGTGGGTGCTTGACCCGGTTGACGGAACGACAAATCTGATTCATGATTATCGTTCCAGTGCAATTTCTCTGGCGTTGTTTGAGGCAGGAAAACCGGTTCTTGGAATTATTTATCAGCCATATACAAAGGAATTATTCTGGGCGCAGAAAGGAAAAGGGGCATTTCTTGGCACAGAAAGAATTTCTGTCAGTGAGGCTGGTTCTCTTTCTGAGAGTATTGTAAATGTTGGAACATCTCCATATAAAAAAGAACTGGCAGACGAAAATTTTGAGCTGATTAAAAAGGTATTCTGTAAAAGTCAGGACATCAGACGAAGTGGTTCGGCTGCCTTAGACCTTGCATGGATTGCCTGCGGACGCAGCGATGCATTTTTTGAGCGCAATCTGAAATTATGGGATTTTGCAGCAGGCTGGATAATCATTGAAGAAGCAGGCGGAAAAATAGCAGATTTTAATGGTATGGAAATAAGCCCGGTGATTGCTGCGGATATTGTTACCGGAACACCAAAAGTCTGTGAGGAGCTTTTGACACTTATCAAAGAAAATTGAACTCAGATAAGCATTCCATCGCTTCAAGTATGCGGAGCACTAAGCGGCGGGTGAGGGGGATGCTTCTGTCAGTGGGAGTGAAAGCTCCCGCTGACAGATCGCAAAGCGACTGCGTTCATGAGCAAGTAGCGAAGCGGATTGCGAATGTCCGCTTTACTGGAAAAAGTGACAAAAATAATAAAAAATAAGAAGAGATAATAGAAGGGAAAAAATTTATGAAACAGGACGTATTACATTTAAAATCCCCAGTCAACTGGATAAATGACCCGAATGGTTTTATTTATTACAAAGGAAAGTATCATTTATTTTACCAGCATTTTCCTTATGCTCCAATATGGGGAACAATGCACTGGGGTCACGCGGTAAGTGAAGATTTAGTGCATTGGGAACATAAGAAAATTGCATTATTTCCGACAAAATCTTATGACAGAAATGGTGTTTTTTCTGGAAGTGCAATTGAAAAAGATGAGAAACTTTATTTCTATTATTCAGCAGTACGCTATCTGGAACAGGATGAAGAAAATATTCATCTTTCTAAAAATGACCAGATTGAGACAAGTCAGGCAATGCTGATTTCAGAAGACGGAGAAAAGTTTGATAACTGGAACGGAAAAAAACAGATTATTCCGGTCATTCGGGATGAAGAAATTGCAGATGCCAGAGATACCAGAGATCCAAAGGTCTGGAAAGAGGACGAGAAGTATTATATGGTACTTGGAAGCACCTATCATGGAAAACAGGCAAGAGTTTTGATTTTTGAAAGTGAAGATGGAGAAAACTGGAATTATAAATCTCAGTGTCGGAAAGAGACTTATGGTCATACGATGGAGTGCCCGGATTTATTTAAAATTCGTGAGCAGTATATTTTTGTCGGTTCTCCAATGGGAATTCAAAATGATGGTTTGGAATATGCAAATCAGTCTGTCTGCGCATTGGCAAAATTTGATGTCAAAGCTGGGGAGTTAAGTTTACCGGATGAGTATCAGATGGTGGACTATGGCGGTGATTTTTATGCGCCACAGAGTAATCTGGATAAAGATGGAAGAAGAGTGATGATTGCATGGATGCGTATGCCAAAACCGGTAGAATCAAAAGATGGAATACAGTGGATTGGAATGATGTGCCTTCCACGAGTGGTTGGAATCAAAAATGGACAGGTTACGTTTGAGGTGCATCCGAATGTAAAAGAAAATTTTGAAGAAATAGATTTAACCAAAACGGTATTAAAATTAAAGGAAAAACAGCCGCTTTGGATAACAACGACTTTATCAGAAGGAGAAGAATTAGAAATCGGTGGATATGAAATTCGTCTGGAAGATGGAAAAGTTGTAGGAAATCGTGAACGTGTATTTGCAGATATGGAAGGATATCATGTGGAAAATCAGACCCCGAAAGTGGGGAAATCTGCAAAACTGGATATTTTTGTGGAAGAAAATTTAATTGAAATTTTTGTCAATGATGGACAGTATGTCTTAAGTCATGTGGTTTATGGATTAGGAGATACACTGAATGGAAAGATTCAGAAGGTTCGAGTATTGAAATAAATTATGACACCGCCAGATATTTTCATGTATCTGGCGGTATTTGCTTATGCTGCTCCATATAAAATGACTCCTTCTCTATGAATATTAGAATAAAATGGATAATTTACAATCCATTTGTTAAAATGAGCTTCACTTTTAGCAATTGGTTTTATATCAATATTATAATCCATATTAAAATCATACGTCATATAGGAGAGTTTTTGACTGTATGCTTTAAGTTCCAAATCTGATAAATCTAATAAAATCATAATATCAATATCTGAGTCAGGTCTAAAATCACCTCTGGCGTAAATGTGTGCCGTATATCTGCTTTATTTCATTTACATATTGTTTAATTAAATTTTGCATATTTCCTGGCATATACATTTCCCCTTTAGATTTAAATTGATATAATATAGGTTACGTTTTTATTATACCCAGATTTTCTTTTTTTTTCCAGATTTTATTTGTAAAGAAATTTTCATTTGCATTACTTAAGAAATAAGATATACTAGAATTATTAAAAGCAAAAGGGGGTTTTTAGATGATTTTGGTAGGTATTATGCTGGTTACGGACCTTATCATGGTTGCAATTGTGGCAGCAGTTTATGGTGGAAAAACAAAGTATCAAAGCGGAATGATACTTGGAATACATCTTCCAAAAGAAGTAATTTCTCAACCAGAAGTTGTAGAACTGACTCAGAAATATAAAAGAAACAGCAGATACTTTTATATTTTAAATTTAATGCTTGGCTGTGTGGTCTGCCCTCTTGGTTTTTGGTATACCTCAATTTTGATGATTGTCTGGAGTATCTGGTTTTTTGAGTTTATTTTTGGTTCTATGAAAATCCTGTATTCGGCGCATAGAAAATTATATGAGATAAAAATAAAAAATGGCTGGGGTCAAAATCCGGCAGGTTTAGCAGAGGCTTCTGTGCCAGATGAAGATTATTATTGGAGAAAAGGCTGGTATGAGAATCCGGAAGATCCCCATTTCTGGGTGCAGGATCGCTATTCCAGTACTAATTACAGTCTTAATATCGGAAGAAAAGGTGGAAAAATTTTCCTGGCAGTGATTACAATTGGAACGTTGTCATTATTTATCTGGATGTGCGTGATGTTTGTGAGGATGGATTTTACTCCGGTGCGTCTAAAAATAGATGCCGAACATGTAAAAATTACTTCAGGATATACAGGGGCAGAATTTGATAAAGATGAAATAGAAGAGATAAAATTGATTGAAAAACTACCGGATGAAAAATTTGTCCGCACAAATGGCTCGGCAGATGGAAATCAGTGGCTTGGAAAATTCCGTGGAAGCAAGAGCGGAGCGTGCCGGATGTATGTCTGGTTAAAAGAAACGCCAATTATCGAAATTAAGACAGATAAATATACGATTTTTATTAACAGTAAAGAAGATGGTCAGACGGAGAAGTGGTATGAAAAGTTAAATTAAAAAAGCGGAGAGTCATAAAATGTAGTTTACTTATACACAAGAAAAGAAATTTACAAAACAGCAGGTACATGAAAAAATATTGACTCTACAATAGATGTAGGGTTTAATGTTTTTGGTGAAAGGAGTTGTCAGTTATGGAAAACAATTTAACTTCCGGCAATTCTGTTTCCGATGGGACTTGCAACAGCCTTTGGTTCTTTAGTCTCTGTTTTTATCTGCATTGGAGCATTTTTGTGGTTTAAGAAAACAAAACGACTGGTGGCAGTACAAAATGGATAACAAGAAACTCTTTCGGATTGGTGAAATGGCAAAACTTTTTCACTTAAGCGTGCAGACTCTGCGTCATTGTCAACTACCTACCACCTAAAGGTAGTGGGCTTGTAACTGCCCAGTCGTAATGAATATTTGAACAAAAAAACCACTGCAACACAGTTTTGAACTGTTCAGCAGTGGTTTTTTTGAATTTGTTGTTATGCAATAGATTTAAGCAATAGATTTAAAAAGGACGGTTTTATATTTATAAAGTGCTTCGTATAAAATCAGTCCAATCACACCTGCGGAAATGACTTCGCCAACTCCGACTGTCAGCATCATAAATGGAATCGGAAGTGGTACGGCATAAGCATATTTTAATACGAATGGTACGATGATGGTATTGGCAACAACTGGTGGAAGCGGAGCAAGATATTTGCTTTTATTTCTAAGCATGCGTGTAAAAACGGCTCCGATTAAAGTTGCAATGCTTCCAAAGATAATATCCGGAAGAATCGCACCGCCTAAAATATTTCCGAGAAGACATCCGATAAATAAGCCTGGAATTGCCGCCGGAGTAAAGACCGGAAGAATAGTGAGGGCTTCTGCAAAACGAATCTGTACTTCGCCAAATGCGAGAGAAGCACCAAGGACAGTCAGTACGACATAGATAGCTGCAATCATGGCAGCCTGTGCTAAGAAAAGCACTTTTGAGTTTTGATTTTTCATAATATTTTTCTCCTGTAGTTTTGTTTTACGTGTGGAAGGTCACGAACACACGATTACTAAAACCCGAAAGACCTTGGTTAACAGGGGTTTCAGCGGTTGTTAGTATAGCATGGAGTGGAGAAAAAAGCAAGGATTGTCCAACTTTTGTCCAAAATGGGAAAATAAAAGCACTCTATCCGGTGAGGGATGGGGTGCTTTTTTGAAATGGCAAAATATTACTTTTCAAGAAAACGAGAGTCAGGAAATAATTTATCTTTATGAGTTAAGGAAGATAAACAATAAGGGTTTCCTTCTGGTTTTGATACAGGTGGATAAATAGGTGGAAAAGTAATAATCGTACTTTCTGGGACTTTAGGCGCAACTTCTCCTTTTCTGGCACGATTACAGTATCTTTTTTCTAACTGTTCCATTCTAAAAGAAACGTATTCAATCAACTCTTCTGATAATTCAGAAAGTTCTTGTGCTGTACAATAGAACCCCTTTCCATTGGGTGCAATAACTTCATAAGAAAATTGTATCTTATTTCTTAATTCATCGGGAATTGAATAAAAATAAAATTGTATTGGAGAAACTTTAGGATTAGTTTTATCATATAACTCATCAAGTCCAAGCTCTTTCCAGTTGCTTATAAATTTACAAACTATTTTATATCCTGCCAAGTGTAAAATACCGTTTGAATATTCATCAAAAAGTTTTTCATAGTTTTCTTCTTTCTTTTCACGCTCATCTAATGTCTTAGAATCACTTTCACAGAGCAAATACTCTGGGCTAACTTTGAATATTTTTGAAAAAGCCATTGCGGCTGGAACCGTTATAGGTTTCTTACCAGTGGCAAAGCTACTTATATGTTGCTCTGAATAATTTGTTAACTTGGCTAGTTGTTTTTGATTCAATCCAGCTGATTTAAGACATTCTTTAAAGCGGATGCTACTCTCAGAGTTTAATTTTTTCATTACTTTATTCTCCTTGACTTAATTTAAACACAATTAATTCGCTGTAAACAACATAAAAGTTATAAGGACTGCATTTACAGCAAATTAAATTAAACTTTAATAGTTGATTGAAAAAAGTATAACAATAATTTAAAATAAAATCAAGTAATAAATAATAATCTTAGAAGGGAGTCAATAAAATGGAAGATAATAATTCGTCAAGGTTTGTTGATATTAAAGGTTTTATGGAATACACAACACTTGGAAAAAATCGTGCAACAGAATTTGGAAAAGAAATTGGTTGTACGGTAAGAGTTGGTAAGCGGATATTATACGATTTAAGAAAAGCAGACCAATATTTTGACCGATTAACAGGAGTGAAGTAAATGGAAACAGAGAACAGAAATAACCAGATACATAAAGGAAAACAGTCCGGCAAGGCTGTATTTCCATCTATTGAGAACCTGCTGCCAGTCGGGAAAGAAAATGCAATTAGTGGCAAAGATTTGCTTAAGCTGACTGGATGCAGTTCTATAAGAGATTTGCAATGCAGAATCGCAGAAGAGAGGGAGCAAGGGGCAGTGATATGTTCCGGCTCTCAATGTGGATATTGGAAACCAAAGAACCGGCAAGAAATACAAGAATTTGTGCATAACATGGACGCACGTGCAACGAATATTTTAAAGGCGGTACGTTCCGCTAAAATTGCTTTGAAAGTTCCAGAGGGGCAGCAGGCTTTGAAAGTAGAGAGGAGATAAGAAAAATGGGAAATGAGAGAATGTTTTCGCTTGATATTGTGAATGCTGATAAGTTTTTGAGTATGCCGGCAAGTGCACAGGCATTGTATTTCCATTTGGGGATGCGTGCAGGGGAATATGATTTTGTATCAAATCCGGAAGAGATTGTAAGAAAGGTAAACTGTAGCATTGATGATTTAGAAACATTGTTAAGAGTGGGCTACATTCTTTCTTTTGATGGCGAAATTATGGTTGAAATGGGGGTGAACGAGTAAAAATGGGCGGTACGAAATATTTAAAAATGCCGACAGATTTTTTTGAAAATGAAGCGATTGAAATAGGCAAAATATTGTTAGATAATAGGTTT
>OOBI01001162.1_pt1 | contig 15496 bp, 16 predicted proteins | sample 1671081 | NCBI WGS metagenome assembly OOBI01 (sample SAMN06348120, study PRJEB24527) | human gut metagenome | biome: human gut; feature: ankylosing spondylitis patient; material: feces | host: Homo sapiens | place: China | collected 2015-10 | reverse complement strand
TCGGCGCCTCAAAGCCACAGCAGATTCTTGAAAACTTAAAGGTTATGGAGGGCACAGGCTTCTCTGAGGAAGAGCTTAGGATGATTGATGAGATTGTGGGAGTGTAAAGATGAATCTGGTGATATAAATGGAATATATTGCGCATATAGAAGAAGAAAGAAAGCAAAGGCTTATTGATCATTTGGATGGAACTGCCAAATTAGCCGGAAAATTTGCAGAATCATTTGGAAAATATGAGTGGGGATATTGCATAGGTATGTTACATGATCTAGGTAAGTATTCCAAAGAATTTCAACATAAAATACAGTTTAATACGAATGACAGAGTAGACCATTCTACTGCTGGAATGAGATTATGTAATGAAAAAGGTGGATATTATTCTATATTACAATATGCTATTGCAGGACATCATTCTGGACTAATGGATTACTATAAGCTTGAAGAACGATATAGAAAATCAATATGTGATTATCAGGCATATAGACAGGAGGTAGAAATTCCACAAATAAAAAGTGATCCTTTTGAGAGCTGTAAAACACAAAATCCTCATTTTTCAATGGGGATTTTTATGAGGATGTTATATTCATGTCTTGTTGATGCGGACTTTCTTGAAACAGAAAGTTTTATGAAGAATAACCATGTGGAACGAACATCGGGTGAAGAAATGGCATCTTTATTAGCAAGACTGGAAAGACATATTGGTTCATGGTTAGAAAATGATGATCTTAATTCGATAAACGGTAGAAGAACTGAGATATTAAAAGCCTGTCTGATAGCAGGTGAGAATGATAGGGGATTGTTTCACCTGACTGTTCCAACAGGTGGTGGAAAAACAATTGCCTCATTGGCATTTGCGTTAAAGCATGCAGTCAGGCATCAAATGGAGCATATTATATATGTTATTCCATATACTAGCATTATAGAACAGAATGCTCAGGTGTTTCGTGAAATACTTGGGCAGGATAATGTTCTTGAGAATCATTGTAATGTCGATTATGGGGATTCTGAAGAATTAAAACCGATGCAGCTTGCCAGCGAAAACTGGGATAAACCTGTAATTGTCACGACTAATGTTCAATTTTTTGAATCATTATTCGCAAGCAGGTCATCTAAGTGTAGGAAAATTCATAATATTGCGAATTCTGTGGTTATATTTGATGAGGCACAAATGTTGCCATTGGAATATTTGAAACCATGCATTGCCATGATGGAAAATTTAATGGATTTCTATAGGACAAGTATTGTTTTATGTACGGCAACACAACCGGCCTTAGACAGTATATTTGATCAACACAGACGGTATATTGAATTATGCCCGAATATAAATGAGCAGTTTAAATTTTTTAAAAGAGTTATATACGAAAATCTTGGGATAATCGAATTTGATACTTTAATTGAAAGATTGAAGACTGAAAAAAGAGCACTGTGTATTGTTAATACAAAAAAATGTGCACAGCAGCTTTACGAACAGTTAAGTGGTGATGGTGTGTATCATTTATCAACAAGTATGTATCCTAAGCATCGTAAAAAGATACTTGCACAGATTAAAGAAAGAATGAGTGATAAATCAAAATCATGTGTGCTTATTTCAACAAGTTTGGTAGAGGCGGGAGTAGATCTTGATTTTAATTCAGTATATCGTCAAGTAGCAGGAGTAGATTCGGTAATACAGGCAGCAGGTAGATGCAACCGAGAAGGAATTGAGAAAAAAGAAAACAGTAAAGTTTATATTTTTGATATAAATGGAATGAAAACAGTGCCGGGACAAAGTCTGCAAAGCTCAATCACTAAAGGGTTATTGCAAGATTATCATGATATTTCTAATCTTGAATGCATTACAGAATATTTCAAAAGGCTATATCATTTTAGAGAAAATGATTTGGATAAAAAGAATATTATAGGCGAATTCAAGGATTGGAAATATAATTTTGAGACGGTATCAGAAAAATTTCATTTGATTGAGGAAAATACAAGAATTGTATTTATTCCGATAGAGCAGGAAGCTAAGGATTTATTATTTGAAATAAAAAATCAGGGTTATGGAAAAGCCAGAATGAGAAAGGCATCCCAGTACTGTGTTCAGATATATAATCAGCTTTTTGATACTTTGTATGGTGCTGGTATAATTAAGGAAATAACATCGGATATAGAGAATTTTTATGAATTGGTAGATGAAGAAATGTATACAGATGACAAGGGATTAAATTTGTCTGTGGAATCTGGAATGGATTTATATCTGTAATTTAAATGGCTGTGTGAATTATAAACACAGCCATTTATTTGCATTATTAAAAATATTATTATTTCAATCCACAGGATTAGCCTGACAAATGTAATTGTACAATATGAATTGAATTATTTCAATAAAATTTTAAATAAAAATTGAAAAGTGTTGATTAGTAATGTTTGAAGTAGTATTATTTAAAACATAAGAAGATAATGTACGTGAAATAAATTAGATAAAGGAGTAGGGTGATGATTTTATATCATGGAAGTAAAGAAATAGTAGAATTTCCTGAAATTAGAACAGCTCGTTATAACAAGGATTTTTATTTTGGGTTTTATTGCACACAGATGCCAGAGCAGGCAGTGAGATGGGCAACGAGATATGGAACGCGAGGCTATTTGAATAAATATGAATATACTGAAAATTCAAAGCTTAAGTATCTTGTATTTGAAAAAATGACAGAAGAATGGCTTGATTTTATTGTTGATTGCAGAAGAGGAATAGCGCACTCGTATGATATTGTTGAAGGACCTATGGCTGATGATACAATATATAATTATATACAGAATTATATTGATGGAAAGATAAGCAGAGCAGCTTTTTGGGAACTGGCGAAGTTTAATCATCCGACTCATCAAATAAGTTTTCATACGGTAAGTGCGCTTAGTACTTTGAGATATGTTGGAAATGAGGTTGTTTATGGCGATTAAAAATAATAATAATCTATTCTATACATGCAGTCTGATTGAATATATTGGCAGGCAGATTAAAAGGAAACGTTATGAGGTGGTTGATTTACTGACAAAAGAACGGATTAAACGTATATATAAATATGCAGATATTCTCCATTGCGAACCAATTGAAAAAGTTGCAGATGAGTTTATTACGGAATGCAGTATGAATAATGGAAATTATGATAATATACATGATTGTAAATATAGGATTCCGGATTACTGGGATATTGGCGAAGTATATGAGAGATTGATAGAGGATTGTTTTAGTGATGATGAGATCCTTCATGGTATATGGAAAGTGTATCATTCGTGGATAAGTGACAAGATATCAAATTATAATACCGATTTTTATTATCAGCCACGAGACTACATTGCAGCTTGTTATGAGGAAGGAGATGTCCTGTAAATGGGAGTAGGTGTAAGAGTTAAGGTATGGGGAGATTATGCATTATTCTCACGACCGGAAATGAAGGTTGAGAGATGCTCATATGATGTTATGACTCCATCGGCAGCAAGGGGAATACTTGAGGCGATATATTGGCATCCGGGATTGAGTTGGGTGATTGATAAAATCTATGTGAAAAATCCAATCAGATTTACCAGTGTCAGAAGAAATGAGATAAAAAGTAAAGCTTCCGCAAATAATATATTACAGGTATATAATGGTGCGGATAAGCCTTTGTACATAAGTACAAAGGATGATATTGTACAGAGGGCATCTCTTATTTTGAAGGATGTGTCTTATGTTATAGAGGCACATTTTGAGATGACGGAAAAAGCAAATAATACAGATAATCCCGGGAAATTTAAGGATATTATGATGAGAAGACTTAAGCGTGGGGAATGTCATCATATGCCATATTTTGGCTGTCGTGAGTTTCCGGCAAATTTTTGCCTTTGTGAAGAGAAAAATATACATACATTTTATGATAATATTCCGGAGAAAGATTTGGGATTTATGCTATATGATATGGATTATAGTGATTGTGAAAGAGGCAATATTAGTCCAATATTTTTTAGAGCAGTGATGAAGCGTGGAGTAATAGATTTAAGGGACTGTGAGGTGATAAGATGATCTTACAGGCATTAGTGAAAGAATATGAGAATCTTGCAGAGAATAATCTGGTGCCGAAGAGAGGCTGGTGTCAGGCCAAGGTTTCTTATGCAATAGATTTAAATCCTAATGGGAAAATCAAAGAAATTTATCCACTAAAAACAGAACAGACTAGTGGAAAAAAGAAGGTTTTTCTTCCAGTTGCGAAGAGTGTTCCTGAAATGGTTACACGTTCATCGGGCGTGGCAGCTAATTTTCTCTGTGATAATGTAAAATACATGCTAGGGATTGATCAAAGCGGAACTAATGCAAGGGTGCAGGAGTGCTTTCAGGCAGCGAAGGAAAAACATTTAGCGTTGTTAAAGAATGTTGATGAGCCTATGGCAAATGCAATTTGTAATTTTTTTAATTTATGGAATCCAGAGACGGCTTATGATAATGCATGTGTAAGAGAAAAATCAGATGAATTAAATGAGGGTGGTAATGTCATCTTCTGTATGGGAAATGATTTCGCACAGGATAATGATACAATTAAAAAAATTTGGGACAACTATGTTGTACATCAGACAGAAAATACCAATGATGGTATTTGTCTTGCAACTGGTGAAAAAACGGAGATAGCAAGAATTCATCGTGGAATAAAAGGTGTTCCAGGAGCACAGACAAGTGGAGCTGCTTTGGTTTCGTTTAATGCACCTGCATTTGAATCTTATGGCAAGGAACAGAGCTATAATGCACCTGTAGGAAAATATGCAGAGTTTGCATATACAACTGCATTGAATTATTTGTTGAGTAATAGGGATAAGACATTTCAATTAGGTGATTCCATGGTGGTTTATTGGGCTGAAAATGGCATGGAAGAATATCAGAAAACATTTAGTTTTGTTATGAATCCTCATATAGATAATGAGGAACAGCTTCAAAGAATATTTGACAGCTTGAAAAAATCAAGATATGTGGATGTAGATAATGTTCAGATGGACTTTGAGCAGTCATTTTATATTTTATGCCTTGCACCGAATGCTGCGAGGTTATCTGTTCGTTTCTTTTATCAAAACACATTTGGTGATATTTTAAAAAATATAAAAGAACATTATAAACGGTTGGATATTGTGAAACCGTTGTGGGTGGAAAAGAAATATCTGAGCGTATATGAATTGTTAAGAGAGACTGTCAATCCTAATTCAAAGGATAAGACTCCAATCCCTAATATGTCTGCAATGGTACTTCAAAGTATTTTATCGGGAAACAGATATCCTGCAAGTCTTTATACAGACACTGTTATCAGAATACGATCTGAGCAGGGAAATGTTACATGGGGAAGAGCTTCAATTATCAAGGCTTATTTAATAAAAAATTATTCATGGAAGGAAGGAGAAAACTACATGGGATTAGAAGAAACATGCAATGACACTGCATACATATTGGGAAGATTATTTTCAGTTTTGGAGTCAATCCAAAAGGAGGCGAATCAGGGAATAAATGCTACAATTAAAGACAGGTATTTTAATTCAGCATGCGCTACGCCTGCATCTGTTTTTCCAATTTTATTTAAATTAGAAAATAGTCATATAAAAAAACTTGAGCGTGAAAAAGGTAGCGGTTCTAAGATTTTTTATGAAAAAATAATAGGAAACCTTATGAAAAAATTAGTATTATTTCCACGGAGTTTGTCTTTAGAAGAACAAGGAAAATTCATGTTGGGATATTATCATCAGACACAAAAGAAGTATGAAAAAAAGGAGGACAAATAAATGGGAGAGGTTATTAAAAACAGATATGAGTTTGTTGTTTTATTTGATGTTGAAAATGGAAATCCTAACGGGGATCCTGACGCTGGCAATATGCCAAGAATTGATCCGGAAAGTGGCTTAGGAATTGTAACTGATGTATGCTTAAAACGTAAGATCCGAAATTACATAGAGACTGTGAAGGAGGACGAAGATGGATATAAAATTTATATCAAGGAGAATGTTCCTCTTAACAGAAGTGACAGGGAGGCATGCAAAAGTCTTGGTATAAATGATGATGAAGATAAAAAGGTTACAGAAGCATTAAAAAAACTAAAAAAGTCAGATAAGGATGCAGATATAAAATTAAGGGATTATATGTGCAGAAATTTTTATGATATTCGTGCATTTGGTGCTGTAATGACGACTTTTGTTAAAGCTTCATTGAATTGTGGGCAGGTAAGAGGTCCTGTACAGCTTGGATTTGCAAGAAGTATTGATCCTGTTATTAGTCAGGAGGTAACTATTACGAGAGTTGCCATTACAACAGAAAAAGATGCTGAGAATAAGAGTAACGAGATGGGAAGAAAGAGTATTGTTCCATATGGCTTGTATCGTGTAGAAGGTTATATTTCAGCAAATCTTGCAAGAAAAGTTACTGGATTTTCTGAGGAAGATCTAGAATTGTTATGGAATGCAATAATAAATATGTTTGAAAATGACCATTCTGCTGCAAGAGGAAAGATGGCAGTTCGTGAGCTTATTGTTTTTAAGCATAGTAAAGAGCTTGGTGACTGTCCTGCTTATAAATTATTTGATGCAGTTAAAGTGCAGAAAAATGATGATATACAATATCCAAGAAAATATCAGGATTATACAGTTACTATTAATGATGATGAGATACCGGATACGGTAGAAGTGAAAAGGATGATTTAATGGAATATTCTCAAGATGATTATCTGATGATTTCTGGAATACAGCATTTTAAATTTTGCAGAAGACAATGGGCGCTTATTCATGTTGAGCAGCAGTGGGCTGAAAATGAACATACTGTTATTGGCGAACTTATGCATAAAAAAGCGCATGATCCATATCTGACAGAAAAGAGAAAAGATATTCTGGTTGTCAGAGCTCTTCCTGTATCCTCAAGAAGCATGGGTGTGAGTGGGGAGTGTGATATTGTTGAATTTCACAAATGTGAAGATGGAGTGAAGCTCTATGGACATCGTGGAACCTATTCATTATATCCAATTGAGTACAAAAAGGGAAAACCCAAAGCGTCAAACGAAGATGAACTTCAGCTAATGGCGCAGGCTATGTGTCTGGAAGAAATGTTTTCAACAAAAATAACGGAGGGTGCTATATTTTATGGTGAGACAAGAAGACGCAAACCGATAGTGTTTACAGATGAACTTCGGGATGAAGTGAAAAAAATATTTGGAGAAATGCATGATTATTATGATCGAAATTATACACCTAAGGTCAAAACGTCGAAAAGGTGTGTATCTTGCTCTTTAAAAGATATTTGTATGCCAAAGATTGATAAAAGTGGTTCGGTGAAATCGTATATCAATAAGATGCTGGGGGAAACGTTATGAAGAAATTATTGAATACATTGTATGTTACATCGGAAAATAGTTATCTGGGGTTGGATGGAGAAAATGTTGTTGTATATGATGATAAAAATGAAATAGGCAGATTACCTTTACACAATCTCGAAGCAATAATTTCATTTGGATATAGAGGAACAAGTCCGGCATTAATGGGAGCTTGTGCGGATAGAAATATTTCTCTTTGTTATCTGACACCACAGGGAAAATTTCTTGCAAGAGTTTCAGGCAAAGTTAAGGGGAATGTCGTGCTAAGGAAACAACAATTCCAAAGCAGTAGTGAAGATATAAAGTGCCTGGAAATCGCAAAAAACTGTATTCTTGGAAAAGTGTATAATTCAAGATGGGTTCTAGAAAGAGCAATTAGAGATCATTCAATGCAGATAGATGTGGATAAGGTAAAAAAAGCATCTATAAAACTGAAAGAATTTCTTGATTATATCCAAAATTCACAGTCTATGAATCAGTTAAGAGGATATGAAGGTGAAGCAGCAAGTATATATTTTGGCGTATTTGATGAGTTGATTTTACAACAAAAGAAAGATTTTTTCTTTCAAGGGAGAAATCGGCGTCCGCCTCTTGATAATGTAAATGCAATGTTGTCGTTTACGTATACATTGCTTACAACTCAAATTACATCAGCGCTAGAGGTTGTAGGGTTAGATCCCTATGTTGGTTACATGCACACGGAACGTCCCGGTAGAGTATCACTTTCATTAGATCTTATAGAAGAATTGCGAGCAGTCATGGCTGATAGATTTGTTTTATCATTGATTAATAAAAAGATTGTAAATGGCAAGAGTTTTACAAAAAAAGAAAACGGTGCTGTATTGATGGATACAGATATTCGTAAAAAATTACTATCAGAATGGCAAAACAAGAAAAAGGAGATTATTACACACCCATATCTTAATGAAAAGGTGGAATGGGGAATGGTTCCATTTGTACAGGCAATGCTGTTGGCAAGATATTTAAGGGGAGATTTGGATGAGTACCCTGTATTTTTATGGAAATGAGGTGATGGCGTGCTTGTATTGATTACATATGATGTGAATACTGAAACTGCTGAAGGAAAAACCAGGTTGAGAAAAGTAGCTAAACAATGTGTAAATTATGGGCGAAGAGTTCAGAATTCTGTGTTTGAATGTATACTAGATAATGCTCAATGTGTGATGCTAAAGGCCATATTAACGGATCTTATTGATAAAGATGTGGATAGTCTCAGATTCTATTATTTAGGAAATCGTTATCAGACGAAGATAGAACATGTTGGTGTTGACCGTGGGATTCCTGCTGATCAGACATTGATATTATAAAATGTGGTGCGAAAGATAAGTAAACATGAATGTACCGGTTGTCTCGCACCTGAAATTACTTGTAAATTTGTACAATAAAATGAATAATATGTTTTTGGTTTTACTTGTTATTTATCTTATTATATATTTATTGTCGGTATTGTATAAAAATAAACAAATTTTTTGTGCAATATTGCTGTCGCTCCTCTCGTGGGAGCGTGGATTGAAATCTGGACCATTTAGAGAGTCTTACCGAGGACGAGGAGTCGCTCCTCTCGTGGGAGCGTGGATTGAAATCGAGTAAGTGAAGAAGAATACCGGCAGTTGCAGGGTCGCTCCTCTCGTGGGAGCGTGGATTGAAATCGACTGGTAGTCTGCAGCAAGAGCCGGGGGACGGAGTCGCTCCTCTCGTGGGAGCGTGGATTGAAATCTAATGCTACGTGACCACAGAATAGATTTATCCGTCGCTCCTCTCGTGGGAGCGTGGATTGAAATATCGTCATAATCATCGCCACGCTCCAAACAAGCGTCGCTCCTCTCGTGGGAGCGTGGATTGAAATAAGAGTATCATCAAACATCATTAAGCCGTTTGAAGTCGCTCCTCTCGTGGGAGCGTGGATTGAAATCATGTCTGTTTTAAACACAAAGCCTCTTATAAGACGTCGCTCCTCTCGTGGGAGCGTGGATTGAAATACAATATCCCATATTTTCACAGAGCAACACACGTCGCTCCTCTCGTGGGAGCGTGGATTGAAATGTAGAAAACGATAGTTTTGATGGAGTTCATGGCGTCGCTCCTCTCGTGGGAGCGTGGATTGAAATATGTGATTAGTAATGTTGATTTCAAGTCAATCCCAGTCGCTCCTCTCGTGGGAGCGTGGATTGAAATACAAGAGATAAAGGAACTTGGAAAAGAACTGCGGTCGCTCCTCTCGTGGGAGCGTGGATTGAAATATTTGCTTTCAATGATGCTACTTATGGTTTTATGTCGCTCCTCTCGTGGGAGCGTGGATTGAAATTCTTTCCTGTCGTACATATACACCTGATTGGAGGTCGCTCCTCTCGTGGGAGCGTGGATTGAAATATCTGACAGTGGTATTTTAGCAAACTGGGTGTGGTCGCTCCTCTCGTGGGAGCGTGGATTGAAATAAAAGCAGGCATAGGGCAAGCACTGGACTATGTGACAAGTCGCTCCTCTCGTGGGAGCGTGGATTGAAATATCGGATACCAAACTTTAACAGCAACAAAAAGTTTTGTCGCTCCTCTCGTGGGAGCGTGGATTGAAATAACAATTTTTTTGAAGTTGGTATCGTTGGGATTGCGTCGCTCCTCTCGTGGGAGCGTGGATTGAAATTTCTGAGGGAAAAGTATTTGACAAAACTGGTCAAGTCGCTCCTCTCGTGGGAGCGTGGATTGAAATTCTTTTTAATTGGTTTAATACTTGGGACTCGTAAGTCGCTCCTCTCGTGGGAGCGTGGATTGAAATTTTAATGGAAGTTGTAAGTACAGTAATGACAACTGTCGCTCCTCTCGTGGGAGCGTGGATTGAAATTTAACTACTCCGATAGCAATGCCAACAATGCCTGTCGCTCCTCTCGTGGGAGCGTGGATTGAAATAACAACATTACAAACATCATGCATTAAAGCATTGTCGCTCCTCTCGTGGGAGCGTGGATTGAAATATATTGATATTTTTCAACATTATCAAGACGAGGTCGCTCCTCTCGTGGGAGCGTGGATTGAAATATTAGAATTATTTGCTACTGCCTGCGGATTTTTGGTCGCTCCTCTCGTGGGAGCGTGGATTGAAATACAATTAATACATTTTTGAGTTACCGAACGCATCGTCGCTCCTCTCGTGGGAGCGTGGATTGAAATAAATAAAGCTGGTCGATATGTTTCTTTTGCAATGTCGCTCCTCTCGTGGGAGCGTGGATTGAAATATATTTCAGTGTTGGACAAATGATATTGAAATCAGTCGCTCCTCTCGTGGGAGCGTGGATTGAAATACTACAGCTAATGAGAAATCAAAGTTACTGGCGTCGCTCCTCTCGTGGGAGCGTGGATTGAAATATTGATATTAATGGTAATGAAAAATCTCATTTTGTCGCTCCTCTCGTGGGAGCGTGGATTGAAATTCTTTAGTTGATACAGAAACCGGCGAAGTATTAGTCGCTCCTCTCGTGGGAGCGTGGATTGAAATTCTTTAGTTGATACAGAAACCGGCGAAGTATTAGTCGCTCCTCTCGTGGGAGCGTGGATTGAAATAAAAGATATGAAAGATTTCTATAATAAGATGTCTTTGTCGCTCCTCTCGTGGGAGCGTGGATTGAAATAAATGATGTATTAGTAGTTGTACAAGGAGAACAGTCGCTCCTCTCGTGGGAGCGTGGATTGAAATAGGTAGTGGAAAAGCAGGTGGAGCACGTGGAAACACAGTCGCTCCTCTCGTGGGAGCGTGGATTGAAATATAATAATATCAGGAGCACAAGGAAGCGGAAGATTAGTCGCTCCTCTCGTGGGAGCGTGGATTGAAATACTTGAGGAGCTGACACAGAGGGTGGATATTTTGTCGCTCCTCTCGTGGGAGCGTGGATTGAAATTAATACAGATATAACCTCTTTAACCGGAAGAAACCGTCGCTCCTCTCGTGGGAGCGTGGATTGAAATCCCTAACTCAGGTGAATAAACCTCTAAAGAAGAAGTCGCTCCTCTCGTGGGAGCGTGGATTGAAATCCCTAACTCAGGTGAATAAACCTCTAAAGAAGAATGTCGCTCCTCTCGTGGGAGCGTGGATTGAAATTCCCTCGCTTATAGCTTCAGGAGCAACAGAGATACCGTCGCTCCTCTCGTGGGAGCGTGGATTGAAATTTGAATACCTTAATGCCGATTGTTACGGCCAGTAGTCGCTCCTCTCGTGGGAGCGTGGATTGAAATCATGTGAATCACCCTATAAAAAAAACCGCGGAATGTCGCTCCTCTCGTGGGAGCGTGGATTGAAATAGAAGAATTATTAGATGAATACACTTATGACCTAGGTCGCTCCTCTCGTGGGAGCGTGGATTGAAATATGGTCTTGAGTGAAAATAAGCCGTTGGTGTTTGTCGCTCCTCTCGTGGGAGCGTGGATTGAAATTCTCGCTCTGTCGAACTTGGAAAAACTCAACAGCCAACGTCGCTCCTCTCGTGGGAGCGTGGATTGAAATTGACTTAGCGTAGAGCTGAACATTAGCGTCAGTCAGTCGCTCCTCTCGTGGGAGCGTGGATTGAAATACACATGCTATTAGTATCAGAGCCAACTCTAAAAGTCGCTCCTCTCGTGGGAGCGTGGATTGAAATTGTGAGCTTTCCTCACGCATGACGGATGCAGCAGTCGCTCCTCTCGTGGGAGCGTGGATTGAAATGTAATATAATTGTAACAAAACGCAACGTGTAACAAGGTCGCTCCTCTCGTGGGAGCGTGGATTGAAATATTGGAATATATCCTACAATTTTAATCATTACTTGTCGCTCCTCTCGTGGGAGCGTGGATTGAAATATATTATGTGACAACTTAATATGACTATCTTTAAATGTCGCTCCTCTCGTGGGAGCGTGGATTGAAATACTTACTCCAAGGCATCCAAGCGCAGGAGCATATTGTCGCTCCTCTCGTGGGAGCGTGGATTGAAATAATAGAATCAGCCGAACGATTAAGCTTAAGACTGTCGCTCCTCTCGTGGGAGCGTGGATTGAAATTGATGATATGTCACGAGAAAGTCGTTATCAGCGTGGTCGCTCCTCTCGTGGGAGCGTGGATTGAAATTATAAATCGGTTTTAAGCTGCACAGAACTACTCGTCGCTCCTCTCGTGGGAGCGTGGATTGAAATTCGAAAGCTGTAGAGAGTGCCTGCATTGATGCATCGTCGCTCCTCTCGTGGGAGCGTGGATTGAAATAATAGTCCGCAAAGCCTTGTAAATAAAGGGTTTGTCGCTCCTCTCGTGGGAGCGTGGATTGAAATTCAAATGGTAAAACAGCCGTAGCAAACAACCAACGTCGCTCCTCTCGTGGGAGCGTGGATTGAAATTGCCTGTTTCTCACGTTGTAGGATTGCTTTTTTCGTCGCTCCTCTCGTGGGAGCGTGGATTGAAATATACACATATCATATATATATATATCTAATACATGTCGCTCCTCTCGTGGGAGCGTGGATTGAAATTACAAAGAGGTGCCGCAATACGAACTCTCATACACCGTCGCTCCTCTCGTGGGAGCGTGGATTGAAATCTTTTGGTAAGAGCAAATGTTAGATTTTGGATATTGTCGCTCCTCTCGTGGGAGCGTGGATTGAAATTAACGCTTATAAGTGGCAAAGAATACCGCCGGACGGGTCGCTCCTCTCGTGGGAGCGTGGATTGAAATATAGCCACCATGCCGGTCTCGTCTGATGTCATAGTCGCTCCTCTCGTGGGAGCGTGGATTGAAATAATGTACGACTTAAACTCATCTGGAATATAATTGTCGCTCCTCTCGTGGGAGCGTGGATTGAAATCAATGCTTAACTTATATTCCGTGGCTTTTAACGACGTCGCGCCTCTCGTGGGAGCGTGGATTGAAATTACTTCCTGCACCTCTTGATAGCCATCACCCATTGTCGCTCCTCTCGTGGGAGCGTGTATTGAAATTCTTTAGCTGTTCCCACTGTTCCGGCGTTATGTGTCGCTCCTCTCGTGGGAGCGTGTATTGAAATCAGTGTCACCTCAAAGGTGTAGTCCCCGGTGAAGTCGCTCCTCTCGTGGGAGCGTGGATTGAAATATGGCATAAAAGCCGTCACAAAGTCCGTTGGAAATGGTCGCTCCTCTCGTGGGAGCGTGGATTGAAATTGAAGAACCTGAATACGAACGATTGTGTAATATGGTCGCTCCTCTCGTGGGAACGTGGATTGAAATTCTGCAAGGTTAGTGGCTGTGCCTGTACCTGCCGTCGTTCCTCTCGTGGGAGTGTGAATTGAAATATCAGCATATGAATCTATACACAATCATAATATGCTGCGTTATTGTAGAATTAGTAGTTAAGTCTATTTTTATAGCAATAACGTTGCTTATCAATAATACAATAGATAAATATTGTTGCAAACCAGTAAATAGCAGGTATAATATAGAGTAACATATTAACAGGGAGGCATATTCATTGGGCATTTACGTTAATCCGACAGGAAGATCGTTTGAGCTTGCGATAAATTCAGAGATTTTTGTTGACAAAAGCGGTCTGATTAAAGAAACGAATAAGTGTATAAATACATTACAAAGGTATATGTGTGTAAGCCGTCCAAGGCGATTCGGAAAGTCAATGGCCATGGATATGCTTTCAGCATATTATGGTCGAAAGACTGATGCAGAAAATTTATTTAAAGGCCTTAAAATAAGTCATGATGAGTCGTATGACAGACATATTAACAAGTATGATGTACTCAAAATTAATATGCAGGACTTTTTGAGTGTTACACACAGTGTTGATGATATGCTTAAAATGTTGTGCGAATACATTACGGATGATTTTTCAATAGAGTGTAAGGATATTATTTTTCGGGACAAGTCAAATATTGTGAGAGTAATGCAGGATGTTTTTATGTCTACAGGCAGGCCGTTTGTGATTCTTATTGATGAATGGGATTGTCTGTTTAGAGAATTTACGCAGGATAAAGAAGCGCAGAAGAAATACCTTGATTTTTTGAGAGGCTGGCTTAAGGATAAAGACTATATAGCGCTTGCATACATGACAGGTATACTGCCGATTAAAAAATATGGTTCACATTCTGCTCTTAATATGTTCACGGAATATTCCATGACAGATATGGGAGCTTTGGCAGAGTACTTTGGCTTTACAGATGATGAGGTCAGAGAATTGTGTGACAGATATGATATGGACTTTGAAGAGGCAAGGGCATGGTACAATGGATATAAGCTTGTGTCCCATAGCAAATATGGAGTAAAGAAATATGCGATGTACAGTCCGAAGTCTGTAGTAGAAGCCATGCTAAAGCATAAATTTGGTACTTATTGGAATCAGACTGAAACTTACGAGGCTCTCAAGGTTTATATTCAAATGAATATGGATGGTCTAAAAGATGCCGTGATTAAAATGCTTGCCGGTGAAAGTGAGAAAATAAATACAGGCACATTTGAAAATGACATGACATCATTTGCCACAAAGGATGATGTGCTTACACTTTTAGTACATCTTGGCTACCTGACATATGATAGTGAGACGGAAGAGGTTTCAATTCCAAATCGAGAGGTGTCAAAGGAATATCTTAATGCAATTAGTACAATGGATTGGGATGAAGTATCAAAATCAATAAAAGCATCACAAAAATTGCTTGAGAGTTTGTGGAATATGAATGGTGCTGCGGTTGCTGACGGAATTGATAAGGCACATAATGAGATATCTATTTTACGGTATAATGATGAGAATTCTTTAAGCTGTACAATTAATTTGGCATTTTATTCGGCCAGGGAGTATTACTCAATAGTTCGTGAATTACCAACAGGAAAAGGCTTTGCTGATGTATGCTTTATTCCAAGAGTGAGTCATTTGGATAAGCCGGCAGTTGTTATTGAATTGAAATATGATAAGAATGTTGATGGCGCCATTTCACAGATAAAGTCGAGACAGTATGTGGAAGCCTTGAAGGATTATAAGGGTAATTTGCTTCTTGTTGGAATAAATTACGATAAAAAGACAAAAGAACATCAATGTGTGATTGAAAAATGGAAGCTGTAAAGGTGAAATTAGCAGGGAGTATAGCAACAATTAATGCTATACTCCCTGCTATTATATTTTTGGTTGCAAGAATTTAGTTTATG
>OOBI01001161.1_pt1 | contig 15496 bp, 10 predicted proteins | sample 1671081 | NCBI WGS metagenome assembly OOBI01 (sample SAMN06348120, study PRJEB24527) | human gut metagenome | biome: human gut; feature: ankylosing spondylitis patient; material: feces | host: Homo sapiens | place: China | collected 2015-10 | reverse complement strand
AGGTCGGCGGTGATGAAGGAGTAGTCGGTATAGAGCTCACTGGTCTTCTCGTTGTAGTTGCCGGTACCGATCTGGGTGATGTAGGAGTAGCCGTGGGCGCTCTTTTTGGTGATGAGAGTCAGCTTGGAGTGGACTTTGTAGTCGTCAAAGCCATAGATGACCGTGCATCCGGCCTCTTCGAGGTGCTTCGACCAGTCGATGTTGTTCTGTTCGTCAAAGCGGGCGCGCAGCTCCACCAGCGCCACAACTTCCTTGCCGTTCTCGGCGGCTTCCACGAGGGCCTGTACGATTTGAGACTCGCGGGCCATGCGGTAGAGCGTCATCTTGATGGAGATGACGTCGGGGTCCTGCGCGGCCTTTTTCAGCATCGCAATAAAGGGGCGGATGGACTGGTACGGGTAGCTCAACAGCACATCGTGCTTTTCCACCTCGGCGGCAAGGTCGTAGTCCTGCGGAGGCAGCATAGGCCGGGCAGGCGTATAGAACAGCTCGGGGTGGCCGTCGGACTCCATGCGGGAGGTGAGCTTGTAGAAGAAACTCAGGTCAAGAGGGCTCTTCTGGACGAAGACCCGCTTGTGGGTCAGCTCAAGGCGGCTGCAGAGCAGCTGAGCGACCTGCGGTGCGGTGGGGATGACCTGCAGACGGACGGCGGCCAGCTTGCGGCGGCGCTTGAGCAGATCGGCCATGATCTCGCGGTAGTCGATGTCATGGTCCATCATGCCCTCTTTCACGTCGATGTCGGCGTTGCGGGTGACCCGGAAGAGGCACTTTTCCTGCACATTTTCCTTTCCGAAGATGAGGGCCGCATAATGGAGCACCAGCTCCTCCGTCAGGGCAAAGCAGGTCTCATTGTCCTTCCGGACGAAATGCATCCGCTCCATCTGGCTTGAGATGGGTACGATGCCGAGGGTGTGCTCCGAGGTGTGCTTTTCGTGAAGGAGGACGCCAAGATAGATCTCCTTATTGCGCAGGAACGGGAACGGGTGGCGGCTGTCCACGATCTGGGGACTGAGGATGGGGAAAAGCTCACTCTGGAAATACTTTTTCCAGAAGTGCTCGTCCTCTTTGCTCAGCTTATCGAAATCCACCTTGCGGTAGCCGCAGGCGGCCAGATTTTCCAGCGCTTTAGCGTAGTATTTGTCGCAGTCCTCCTGGAGCTGAGCGGTCTTGGGCATGATGGCGGCAAGCTGCTCTTCCGCCGTCATGTTCGTCTTGTTTTCCCGCTTTTCCTTCTTGCCGCGCATGAGGTTGGCGCGCTCCTGAAGCGAGCCGACGCGCACCATGAAGAACTCGTCCAGATTAGAGCCGTAGATGGCCAGAAACTTGAGCTGTTCGGCCAGCGGGACATTTTTATCCTTGCCCAGCACCAGCACGCGGCGGTTGAAGTCCAGCCAGCTCAATTCCCGGTTGATAAAAATGCTCTCTTCACTCATGATAACTCCTTTTTCCCGAGAAGGTCTCCCCTCTCAGCTCACATAGGCGAGGCCCTGCCATTCGTCTATCATATCCTGCGTAACGCCCGGCACCTGTGCCACCTCATCGAGGCTCTGGAACCGGCCATGGGCAAGTCGATATTCCAGAACGGCTCTCGCTTTCTTCTCCCCGAGGCCGGGCAGTGTGGTCATAGCGTCCACCCCGGCGGTGTTGAGGTCCACGCGGAAGGACTCCCGCAGAGGCTCGACTGCCGCTGACGAAGCCTGCGCCGGGGATGGCGGCACGGCATACCAGAACGCCAGACTGACAATGCAGACCGCCGCTGCTGCCGCCAGTGCCAGAAAGCGGCGTTCGCGGGGTGTGAACATAGTTTCCTTCATTGTACTCGAAATCCTTCCAAAAAGAAAGTCTCCTGCGGAAAATTTGCAGGAGACTTTACACAATTTTTACGATGCAGCTTCGGCACTTCGCACAAGGCCATAGAAAAACTCTGCGGCTGCGCCGGTGTCGTGGTCGGTCAGGGTCGTCTGGCTGGCAGCAAGGCGCAGCTCCACCGGGGCATCAGCCGGAACGACGCTCTGCTTGGCCTGACGGACCAGCTCGAGCATCTGGCTGCACCCGGCGGCGACAGTGAGCTGGTCAGCCGTGCAGTTGACGGGCAGGCAGACCGCGCCCAGCATCGCTTCCGCCGAGACGGCACCCGGTGTCAGCACCATAACATCCATGCCGGTGCGCTCCGAGCGCAGCATGGCGGCATTGTCCCCCAGTGCCTTTTCCAGAAGGGCCTGAATGGGCAGCTGCTGACGGTCCTGATAGAGCAGGATGCGCAGCACGTCCTCGCCCTTGACGTCGGCGGGGCTGCACAGCGTAAAGGGGGTGAACTCCCGGCGCAGATGGCGCTCGAGGGCGGTGCTCATCCGCAGCACACGGGTAGAGCCGTCGGCCATCTGTAACGCGATGCCGAGGCCCACAGCTGCGGGCAGCTTTTTGAAGATGGACTCCTCACAGCCCGCGAAGCTGCACAGCGGCTGGCCGCTGCCCTCCGAGAACCGGTAGGCCAGCGTACCACCGCAGGTGAGCGCGGGCGCAGCAAGGCGCAGTCCACCCAGCACGGCGCGGACGGCCCGGGGCGAACGCTGGCTGAAGACCGTCAGCCTGCCGCCCCGGCTGGAAAACAGCTGGAGCACATCCCGCACGACCTGCGGCATATTGCCGTCACCGGCTAAAAGGAGATGGTCCAGATCGCAGAGTACGAGCGTAGAATCGAGAAGTTTCGTCATACAGTCCCCCTCCTGAGCGATGCAATAAAGTGGGTGAAATACTCCGGAAGCTCCGAATCGAAGCGGAGATGTTCCCCTGTGATGGGGTGGATGAAGCCCAATGTCTTTGCGTGGAGACACTGGCCGTGGAGCTTGGTGATGCAGTTGTGGGGGCCATACACCGGGTCGCCCGCCACGGGATGCTGGATGGACGCCATGTGGACGCGGATCTGATGGGTGCGGCCCGTCTTGAGGCGGCATTCCAGCAAGGTAAAGCCGCCGAAGCGCTCCAGCACCTTATAGCCGGTGTAGGCATACTTGGTGTGGGGCTCGCTGGCCGGGTAGACCGCCATCTTCTTGCGGTCGGTCTTGGAGCGGCCCAGATTTGCCTCCACGAAGCCCTCGTCCTGCGCAAAACCGCCGTAGACGACGGTCTGGTAGGCGCGTTCCACGCTGTGAACCGCCATCTGCTGGGACAGGCCGATGTGGGTGGCGTCATCTTTCGCCACCACCAGCAGGCCGCTGGTGTCCTTGTCGATGCGGTGGACGATGCCGGGGCGTATCTCACCGCCGATGCCCGAGAGGCTGCCCTTGCAGTGCCAGAGCAGGGCGTTCACCAGCGTGCCGTCCGGGTTGCCCGGAGCCGGGTGGACGACCATTCCCTTGGGCTTGTTCACCACCAGAAGGTGGTCGTCCTCATACACGATGTCCAGCGGGATGTCCTGCGGCACAGCCTCGATAGGCTTTGCGTCAGGAATTTCCAGCAGGATGGTGTCCCCCGCCTTGAGCTTGAGGCTCTTGGCGATGCTTTTTCCGTTGCAGAGCACATGACCCTCCGCCACGAGACCTTGCAGCGCACTGCGGGAAAGGCCGGTGTCCTCCCCGCTGAGGAAGCGGTCGATGCGCTGGCCTGCGGCCTCCGCCTCCACGATAAATTCACGCTGTTCCATGGTTTACTGCTCCTTCGAGGGCTTATCTTCCACTTCTTCCAGCAGGATGACCAGCACCCAGAGCGCCACACCGACGCAGACGAGGATGTCGGCGAAGTTGAAGACTGCAAAGTCGATGAACAGCGGGTTGATGTAGTCCACGACCTCACCGTTCAGCACACGGTCGATGAGGTTGCCGATGCCGCCGGCCAGCACGAGGATGAAGGCGACCTGCTGCAGGAGCTTGCCGCGGCTGCGGAAGAACAGCAGATAGGCTACGAGCAGCAGCGCGGCGCTGGTGGCGAGGATAAGGAAGAGCTGCTTTCCGCTCAGCAGGCTGAACGCCATGCCCTGATTGAGCACGAAGCGCAGCTCCACCACATGCGGGATGACGGTGATGGCCTCCACAGGGGCCAGATACTGGGTAGCCCAGAGCTTGATGGCCTGATCGATGCCCACCAGCGCGGCCACACAGACCAGATTCAGAATGACATATGCCATAGTTTCTCCTGATTTTTTGAAAAAGGCGGCGCCCCCTTTTGCGCCGGGTGCGCCGCCAGAGATACGAAATGGTTTAGCCCTCCACAACAGCGGCGCAGCGTGCGCACAGAGTGGGATGAGCAGCGTGGGTGCCGATGTCTGCGGAGTACTTCCAGCAGCGCTCGCACTTGTCGCCGGTGGCGTGTGCAGCAGCAACGCCCAGACCCTCGACGGCGCTGGCTGCGCCGCCTTCGCCCTTGACCAGCTCCACATGGGAGACGATCATCAGGTCGGCCAGCTCGTCCATCGGAATGCTGTTGAGCAGGTCGTAGACGGCGTCATTGCAGTACAGGGTGACGGAAGCCTCGAGAGAAGCGCCGATCTGCTTATCTGCACGGGCCTGCTCGAGGACCTTCTTGACCTCGTCGCGGACAGCGATGAGCTGCGCCCACTTTGCCTTGAAGGCATCGTCAGCTGCGTACTGACCAGCCTTCGGCATATCCTCGAAGACGACGTACTTGTTCATAGCCTCGGTCTTGGGCAGGAAGTCCCAGATCTCCTGGCTGGTGAAGCAGAGGATGGGAGCGATGATCTTGTCCAGAGCGACGAGGATCTTGTACATCGCGGTCTGCGCAGCCTTGCGGCCAGTGCCGTTGGTGCAGTACAGGCGATCCTTGGTGACATCCAGATAGAAGTTGGACATGGCCACGACGCAGAAGTTGTAGACAGCGTGGTAGACCTTGTTGAAGTCATACACAGCATAGCCAGCGTTGGTGTTGACGATGAGGTCATCCAGCGCAGCCAGAGCCCAGCGGTCGATGTCCTGCAGCTGGTCGTCAGCCACACAGTCGGTGTTGGGGTCGAAGCCGTCGAGGTTGCCCAGAATGAAGCGGGCGGTGTTGCGGATCTTGCGGTAGGCCTCGCTCAGCTGCTTGAAGATGTTCTTGCCGGCACGCACATCGACGGTGTAGTCGGAAGAAGCCACCCACAGGCGGATGATGTCAGCGCCGTAGTCCTTGATGATCTCGCTGGGCTCGACGCCGTTGCCGGCGCTCTTGTGCATCTGCTTGCCCTGCTCGTCCACGACCCAGCCGTGGCACAGAACGGACTTGTAAGGTGCACAGCCCTTGGCAGCCACGCTGGTCAGCAGGCTGGACTGGAACCAGCCGCGGAACTGGTCGCCGCCCTCCATATACAGATCGGCCGGGAAGCGCAGCTCGGGACGCTCTTCCAGAACGGCAGCATGGGTGGAGCCGGAGTCGAACCAGACGTCCATGATGTCGGTGTCCTTCGTCCACTCGGAAGCGCCGCACTTCTCGCAGACTTCACCAGCGGGGATGATCTGCTCAGCGTCATACTTGTACCAGGCGTCGGAGCCCTCCTTGCGGAACAGGTCGCTGACGGCCTTGATGGTGGCGTCGGTGATGTGGTAAGCGCCGCACTTCTTGCAGTAGAAGGCCGGGATAGGCACACCCCAGGTGCGCTGACGGCTGATGCACCAGTCGTTGCGGTCGCGCACCATGCCGTGCATACGGTCGTGGCCCCAATCCGGCATCCAGGTCACGGTGTCGATGGCCTTGTAGACATCCTCACGGAACTTGGCGATGGAGCAGAACCACTGCTCGGTAGCACGGAAGATGATGGGATTATGGCAGCGCCAGCAGTGCGGATACTGATGCTTGATGTGCAGCTGGCCCATGACAGCGCCGGCGGCGGTCAGGTCGGCCAGAATGGTCTTGTTGGAAGCCCAGACGCGCTGGCCTGCGTACTTGCCGGCCTGCTCGGTCAGATAGCCGCCGTCGTCCACGGGGACGGTGATGGGGATCTGGGGGTACTTCTGGCAGACGTTGAAGTCATCGACGCCGTGGCCGCCGGCGGTGTGGACGCAGCCGGAGCCGCTTTCCAGCGTGACGTGGTCGCCGAGGATGACCCAGCCTTCCTTGGGCAGGTAGACATGGTTATAGCGCATCAGCTCGAACTCAGCGCCGCTGACCGGCTCACCCACCACCTCGTAATCGGTGATGTGGCAGGAGTCCATGACGCTCTTGACGAGGTCAGTGGCCATGATGTGGAACTCGTCGCCGATCTTGACGAAGGAGTACTCGAACTGGCCGTTCAGGCAGATGGCCTCGTTGGCGGGCAGGGTCCAGGTGGTGGTGGTCCAGATGACGAAGTAGGTCTTCTCCATCGGGATGCCGTGCTTTGCCAGAACGCCGTTGGGGTCCTGAGAGACGTGGAAGCGGACGAAGATAGAGTCGCACTCGTCCTCGCCGTACTCGATCTCGGCCTCAGCCAGAGCGGTGCGGCAGTCGGGACACCAGTAGACAGGCTTCAGACCCTTGTAGATATAGCCCTTCTTGGCCATCTCGCCGAAGATCTCGATCTGACGGGCCTCAAACTCGGGCTTGAGGGTCAGATAGGGATGCTCAAAATCGCCGATAACTCCCAGACGCTTGAACTGGTCGCTCATGATGTCGATGTGCTCGGTGGCGAACTTCTCGCAGATCTGGCGCAGCTCGAGCTTGGAGATGTCCTTCTTCTTCTCGCCGACGGAGGACAGGGCCTTCAGCTCAATGGGCAGGCCGTGGGTATCAAAGCCGGGCACATAGGGAGCCTGGAAGCCCTCCATGTTCTTCTCCCGGATGATGATGTCCTTGATGATCTTGTTCAGCGCGGTACCCATGTGGATATTGCCGTTGGCATACGGAGGGCCGTCGTGCAGGATGAACTGAGGTTTGCCCTCGTTGTGCTTCATGAGCTGGTTGTACAGGTCGTTGTCGTCCCAATCCTTGAGCATGACCGGTTCCTTCTTGGGCAGGCCGGCACGCATCTCAAACAGGGTCTTGGGCAGATTCAGAGTACTGTCGTACTGAGACTTATTCTTAGCCACTGGTTTTACACTCTCCTCTATTGGTTTTGCAGTCGCAAACAGCGCAGCTATGCGCTTATTTTATCAAAACAGCTTTACGGCACACAAATGGTGCCTTGCTGTCGATGCTTAGGGAATTATTCGCTGAAGCTCACGCCCTGAAAGACAGCGTTGGGGTCTGCCGGGGGCGGGTCGAGCTTGAGCTGAGATTCGTCCTTCTCCCAGAAGTCCTCGCCGGCCTTCTCGGGGGCGGCGTCTTCCGTCTCGGCAGCGTCCGCAGCGGGTGCTGCTTCCTCGGTGGTATCGGCATCCTCGGTTTCGGGCAGCTCAGCCTCGGCATCCTGTGCGGGGGTCTCTTCTTTCTGCTGGAACTCCGGCAGACGGCTCAGGGACTCCACATGGGTGCGGTAGAGGTTCAGCACGTCGGACTTGAAGCGGGTGACCTCGAGACGAACGCGGTCATACTCACGCTCTTCGGCCAGCTTTTTGTCGTTGGCCTCGCTGATGATCTCGTCGGCGCGGTCGCTGGCCTTCTGCAGCAGCTCGTTGGCATCCCGGATGATGTCGTCGCCGCGCAGATTTGCACGGTGCAGGATGTCTTCGGCCTTCTGGTTGGCCTCGCGGATGACGTTTTCACCCATGCGCTGCGCGTTGATGAGGGCGCTCTTGAGCATATCGCCGTCGGCCTCATAGCTCTGCATATTGCGGCGCAGGGTCTCGTTCTCGGCAGTCAGGTCGGCCACCTGCTTGCGCAGGGCCTCCATCTGCTCCGCATCCTGCCCGAGCTGCTGCTCTACCTTATCCAGAAAGCGGTCAACATCCTCGGTACGGTAGCCGCGGAGGTTCTTTTCGAATTGGACAGAGCGCACGTCCTGCGGTGTCAGCATAATGATCTCCTCCATTTTATCCAGTCGTCCTTCTCAATACTGGAAGAACTCGATGATTTGTCGGTCTTTTTTGCTCTTGCCCGGCAGGGCTGTGAGGCGGAAGCGCCCTTTGCCCCGCACTGTGAACACGTCAGATTCGTATACCGGCGCATGGGCGCTGGAAACAGGCAGATGGTTGATCTCTACCCTTCCCGCTGCCACAAGCTCTGCGGCCATGCCCCGGCTGCACCGCAGCATGGCGGCAAGTACGGCATCCAGACGCAGCGACGATACGGTCGCGGTCTGTAACCGGCGCTCTGCCTGTGCAAACTCCGGTACTTCGTCCAGCGCCAGCTGCTGAGCCGTCACCTCGGTGCGGCCCACACTGCGCAGCTCCTGACAGATAAGGGCTGCAGCAGGCTCCAGCGCGAACAGATAAGCAGTACCCGGCTCCTCCGGCGGCAGAACGATGTCGCCCAGCGCCTCGCGGCGAAGCTCGAGCCCCATCAGGCTGCCCAGATAATCCTTATGGACGGGCAGCTGCGAACCGGCCAGCGCATGACACCTGAGCCGGACGCAGCAGACAGGGCTTGCAGGATAGCAGTCTTCCGGCTCGAGGCAGAGCACCCGGCGCTCGGCGTCGGGCCAGCCGCCCTCGAAGCGGCAGCTTTCCTCCGGCGCACCGGCACGGTTGAGTGCCGCCTGCGCCAGCTGCTGTTCTCTGTCGCTCAGGAACGCCGAATAACGGGCGATGCCCCGGCCAAAGGCGGCGCGGGCCAGGTCCTCGACATGACGCATGAGGAAGCGTTCCTCATCGTTCTGCGCCGGGACGAAGCCCCGCACGGCGCTTTGCTGGGTATCAATAGAACGCGCCATTGTTCTCCAGCTCGTCCAGCAGGTCGCCCATGATGTCTACATTGTAGGGAGTAATGATGAAGGTGCTGTTGGCCACCCGCTTGATCTGGCCGTTGTTGGCGTAGGCCACACCGGAGAGGAAGTCCACCAGACGGCGGGAAACTTCCTTGTTGGTGGATTCCAGATTCAGCACGACGGTGCGCTTGTTGTTCAGGTGGTCTGCAATCGTGCTGGCATCCTCGAAGTGCTCAGGCTTGACCAGAACGACCTTGAGCTGGGTGGTAGCATGGATGTTGACCACCTTGCCATTCCGCTTGGGGGCTGCGCCCTCTTCGGGCTCGTCCTCTTCCTCGTTGCCTGCGACGCCGAGACCGTTGTTGTTATTCACCATCTGAGGACCGTCGTCCATGTACTGATCGTCGTAATCGTCCTCACTGCCGAAAAGCCCTTTTTTCAGGCTGTCCACAAAAGACATAGAAACTTGCTCCTTTCATTCGGGCAGCTCACGCTGCCTGGCACCCCTTTGTGAAAAAGAGTTGCTAATAGCTTTTTCTATTATCTGATTTTTTGCGTCAGATGTCAATAACTACAAAAGCTTTCCATCATACAAATTTTGTCCGGAGACAATGATCTCATCGTAAAGGCGGACTTCGCTGACGGTTTTTGTCTTATCCGAGCTGCTGGGCATGACGATGCGGTACTCGCCGTCCGTCACCAGCGGATGGTCATTATCCACGGGGTCGATCTTGCAGAAACGGGCAAGATTGCCGTATTTGACATAGACGCCCGGGATGTAGTTCTCGCCCTGCGTCTCAGACTCGGTGCCGTCCTCTTTCAGATAATGGATCGCGTCGATGGGGACGCGCAGGCCGGTGGTCTCGCCCACGATGATCTGGGCGCTGGCCCGGTTGAGCCGCAGCACATCGCCGTTGATGATCTCGCAGGTGATGACAAAGCGGGCCAGTCCGGTCGCTTCGTCGATGGTCACCTCGGAGACGGAGGCCTTGAGGGGCGTCTCCATCTGGCCGGGGAACTTTATCTTCACCGAGCGGGTCAGGGGCTTGCCGTTGTCGCCCAGCAGCTTCTCCCCTTCCTTGGCCGAACAGAGGCCGACGTACCGCCACGCAAAGCCCGAGACGATCTTGCCCGCGCAGCCGTCCAGCGGCAGCTCAGGGTCAGAGTTCAGATACGCCTGCAGGTCGGTGGTGTTCAGCGCGAGGATGTCGTCTGCCCCGGCGTTGAGCCGCTCGCTGGCAGAGCTGCGGATGAAGTAACCTGTCTGAGGGGCGGTGATCTGGGTCGGCCCCCCCAGCTGGGCCTGCACCTGCGCCGACTGCTCGGCGAGGGAGGCGATCTGGGCCGAGAAGTCCGAGACTTCACCGGTGATGACCCAGAGCTTGTTCTGAGCGAGGATGTAGTTCTCTTCGCCCTGGGCTGTCTCGTCGTAGTCAGAGCTGTCCAGCGCATCCATCATATCATAAAGCGCGGAAGCCCGCTCTTTTTTCAGGGAATCCAGCTGGGTGGCGGTGGTATTCTGAGAGCGCTGCAGAAGCTCGATCTGGTCGTTCAGGCTGGTGAGCTGCTGGCGGAGGCCCGCCTGTTCCGGGCTGCTGTAGATCTCCGCTACCGCAGCCCCCGCCGAGACGCGCTCGCCGTCGGCCGCGAGATAGCCCAGCGTTCCGCCGCCGGGAACATAGACCTCATCGAAGAGGAGAACGCCGTCGGCGTCCACCGTATCCGCCACGGTGGCAAGAAGCGCCGTCTCGTAGGTGTTGGGCGGGAAGAGCACCTGCAGGGCCTGATAGCCCACATAGATGCCCGCCAGCACCACGACGGCGATGACGAAGCCTGCCAGCTTGCCCAAAGCGCTGGACGCGCCGGGATCAGAGCGTGGTCTATCCATCATAAAAGGTCACCCTTTCGCTAAAAATTCTCGGGTCAGCTGCACGGCTCGGGCTGTAACATCCGGCGCAGAGGCGTCCAGCCAGACCACGCCGTCCATATGGCGGAACCAGGTCAGCTGACGCTTGGCGTAGTTGCGGGAGGCCTGCTTGAGCTTTTCGGTGCAGGCATCCAGCGGGGCTGTCCCCTCAAAATAGGGGAAGAATTCCTTGTAGCCGATGGCCTGCGCTGCCGTGCGGTAGGTCTGGCGGTGGTCATAGACCAGCTTTGCCTCGTCCAGAAGACTGGCGTCCAGCATCTTGTCCACCCGCCGGTCGATGCGGTGGTAGAGCTGGGCGCGGTCGGGAAAGTCCAGCCCCAGCACCAGCGAACGATAGGGCCGCTCCGGCGGGAGGGACTGGGCTTTCTGCTCGCTCAGACGCTTGCCGGTGGCCCGGAAATGTTCCAGCGCCCGCAGGACCCGCACCTGATTGTTCGGGTGGATGGCGGCGGCGGCTTCCGGGTCGGCAGCCTGCAGCTCTTTGTACATGGCCTCCGGGCCTTTTTCCGCCATCTCTGCGGCCAGCTGTTCCCGCAGGCCGTCCGGCGTCTTCTCGGCGGCGAAGCGGACACCGTACAAAAAGCTCTGGACATAGAGGCCCGTGCCTCCCACGAGGATGGGCAGACGGCCCCGGGCGGAAATGTCCGCCTCGAGCGTTCCGGCCAGTGCGACGAAATCTGCCACGCTGAAGGGTTTGTCCGGCTCCAGAATATCCACCGCATGGTGCGGGATGCCGTGGGTCTCGTCGGGTGCGACCTTCGCCGTACCGACATCTAATCCTTTATAGATCTGCATCGAGTCGGCACTGATGACTTCGCCCTCGAAAGCTTCGGCCAGCGCCACGCCGAGAGCGGTCTTGCCGGTGGCAGTGGGGCCGACGACGGCCAGCACCGGATGCTTCTGATTTTTATCACACGATTCGGCCAAACTGCTTTTCCAGCTCCTTTCGGGTGAGTTTGAGAACGCAGGGGCGCCCATGGGGGCAGAAGGGCGGCACTTCGCCGGAGAGAATTTTTTCGGCCAGCGCCATCAGCTCCTGCGGCGAGGTGTGGTCGCCCGCCTTGATGGCGGCGCGGCAGGAGATGGAGTGGAGCACCCACTCCGTCCGCTCGTTCAGGGCGTCGCGGCTGCCGTGGGCCAGCTTTGCCGCCAGCTCGACCAACAGATCTTCGGCACTGCTCTGCTCCACATCAGCGGGGACCGAGCGCAGGCAGACCGAGCTGCCGCCAAAATCGCTCACCTCGAGGCCGGCGCTTTCCAGCAGGTCGAGGTTGGCCAGCAGAGCAGTCTTTTCCTCGGCGGAGAGCTCCACCACCAGCGGCTCCAGGAGGAGCTGGCTGGGGACATCGCCGTAGTGGGCGGCCAGCTTCTCGAAGAGCTGGCGCTCGTGGGCGGCGTGCTTGTCGATGATGCAGATCTCGTCGCCCCGCTCCGCGAGGATATAGGTGCGGAAGATCTCGCCCACATACCGCAGGGGCTCCGGGCCGTCCTGAACGTCAAAGCCCAGCTGCTCCGGGGCTGCGCTCTGCTGAGGTTCATCCGAGGCCTCCGGCAGCGGCGGACGCTCCGGTTCTTCCGGGGCAGGCTCCCACGCGGCCATGTGGTCGCGGGTGACATCCGGCAGATCGATGTCTGCCTCGATGTCCAGCTGTGACTCGCTGGACGCAGCCCGGAAGGGCGGCGGCTCAAGGACGCTTTCCTCCTGTGGCGGCTCAGGACTGTGGAGGGCAGCGTTCATCGGAAGAGGCTCGGAGGCCGCAACCGTTGTCCATGTGTGTTCCGATGCCGGCGCAGCCTTTTCCGGGGCTTTTACGGGCAGCGGGAGGATGTCCCGCTCCGGGACAGAGGGCTGTGTCGTGCGGGGTGTCACAGACGCTGCCGGTGCCGCCGGGCGGAGAGGTTTTTCCTCCGGGTGCGGCAGGCTTCCCGGCTCTGCCTGGCCCGAAATCACCGCCGAAAGTCCTGTAAAGTTATTATTCTTTACAGCATTTTTTTCTTTATTTTCGCTATTTTTATATTCGTTGGATACATTGTTCTCTTTCTCGCCGTCAAAGACGAACTGTCTCTCCCCTGTACCCGGCTGGCTCAGTGCCAGCTTGACGGCATGGTAGACGAGGTCGAAGATGTCGTTTTCCCGGGCAAAGCGGACTTCTGTTTTTGCCGGATGGACGTTGACATCCACAAGGTCGGCGGGCATCTCAAGAAGCAGGATCCCTCCAGGAAACTTGCCCTGCATCGTGGTACCCTTGAACGCCATCTCCATGCCCGCCATCATGGTGCGGTTGCGGACATAGCGGCCATTGATATAGAAATACTGCATACTGCGGCTGGCGCGGCAGCTGCGGGGCTGGGTGATGAGACCCCAGACGCGGTAGACGCCCTCGCGGTTATCCACCTCCACGAGGTCACGGCTGAACTCCCGGCCCAGCACGGCGTAAGCCGCGCTGCGGAGCTGGCCGTCACCGGGGGTGACATACTGCAGCTTGCCTTCGCGGATGAACTTGAAACTCACCTCGGGGTGGCTCAGGGCCACATGGCCCACGATGTCGGCCACGAAAGTACCCTCGCTGGAATCCTTTTTGAGGAATTTCATCCGGGCGGGCGTGTTGAAAAAGAGGTCACGGACCCGGATGGTGGTGCCGACGCCTCGCGCACCCGGCTCGATGGGCTGCTCTTCCCCGCCCTCGATCCGGTAGAGGGAAGCGCACTCGTCGGCCTCGGTGCGGGTGAGCACTTCGACGCGGGCCACGCTGGCGATAGAGGCCAACGCTTCGCCGCGGAAGCCCAGCGTGTGAATACTGGTGAGGTCGTCTTCCGTCCGGATCTTGCTGGTGGCATGGCGGATGAAAGCCGTGGGGATGTATTTTGCCTCGATGCCGGTGCCGTTGTCGCTGATCTCAATCAGACGGACGCCGCCCGACTCGATGGAGACGGTGATTTGAGACGCACCGGCGTCGATGGAGTTTTCCAGAAGCTCCTTGACGACCGATGCGGGCCGCTCAACCACCTCACCGGCGGCAATGAGTTCTGCCGTGTGCTTGTCGAGAACGTGTATCTCTGCCATTCGTTTCCCTCCGTTTCAAATAAAATCAGCCATTCAGGCTGCCGCTCAGGGTCTTTTTCAGCTCATACAGGAAGTTCAGTGCCTCGATGGGGGTCAGGGTCTCAACGTCCAGTGCCTCGAGCTTTTCCATCATCTCGCTGGGGACGGCAGGCGAAGAATACTCCTGCAGGGCGTCGAAATCCATCTGCTCCACCTTGTTCTTCGGGGCAGACGCTTCCAACGTGCGCAGCACCTCGTGGGCGCGGCGGGTCACGGTGCCGGGCAGACCGGCCAGCTTCGCCACCTCGATGCCGTAGCTGTCGTCGGCGGGGCCGCGGATGATGCGGCGGAGGAAAGTGATGTCCTCTCCCCGCTTCTTGACTGCGATGTTGTAGTTTTTGACGCCCTCGATGGCCCCTTCCAGGTCCGTCAGCTCGTGGTAATGGGTAGCGAAGAGGGTCTTGCAGCCGAGGCCCTTGGCCGGGTCGGAGATGTGCTCCACCACGGCCCGGGCAATGCTCATGCCGTCGAAAGTAGAGGTGCCGCGGCCAATTTCATCCAGCACGACGAGGCTCTTGGGGGTGGCGTTCTTGAGAATTTCGGCAACCTCGGTCATCTCGACCATGAAGGTGGACTGGCCGGCGGCAAGGTCGTCCGATGCGCCGATGCGGGTAAAGATGGCGTCCACGACGCCCACATGACAGCTGGTCGCCGGGACGAAGGAGCCGATCTGTGCCATCAGAGCGATAAGAGCGTTCTGGCGCATATACGTCGATTTACCCGCCATGTTCGGGCCGGTGATGATGAGACAGCGGTCGGTGGTGCAGTTGAGTTTGGTATCGTTGGGGACGAAGAGGCTGCCTTTCAGCATCTGCTCCACCACCGGGTGGCGGCCCTCGGTGATGGTCAGCTCGTCGCTGTCATCCACCACAGGGCGGCAGTAGTTGTTTTCAGCGGCCACCTGCGCCAGCGCCGCCAGCACGTCCAGCTCGGCCACAGCATTTGCCGTCCGCTGGATGCGGTCGAGCTGGCCGCCGATCGTTTCCAGCAGTTCCGAGAAGAGCCGGTGCTCCAGCGCAATGAGACGCTCATGCGCACCTAAGATCTTGCTTTCCAGCTCTTTCAGCTCCTGGGTGATATAGCGCTCGCCGGAGGTGAGGGTCTGCTTGCGGATGTAGGTCTCGGGGACCATGGATTTATAGGAGTTGCTGACCTCGATGTAGTAGCCGAAGACGTGATTGTAGCCGATCTTCAGCTTGGGGATGCCGGTCTCCTGCCGCAGGCGCGTTTCCAGCTGGGCGAGGACGCCCTTGGTGTTGTCCCGGATGGAGCGCAGCTCGTCCACCTCGGGGTGATAACCCTTGGCGATGACGCCGCCGTCCTTGAGGGTGGAGGGCGCTTCCGGGTCGATGGCAGCGAGGATGGCCGCCTTCACATCGTCCAGCAGGTCGATTTGTCCTGCAAGCGCAGTCAACTCCGGGCAGCTGCAGCTCTCGGCCTGCGCCCGCAGTTCCGGCAGGCGCTCACAGGTCTGGGCCATCGTGTAGATCTCCTTGGGGGTGGCGGAACCGTAGACCGCGCGGGTCATCAGGCGCTCGAGGTCGGCGATGTAGTGGAGCTGTTCGATCAGATCGCCCCGCTGCATGGTCTGGTTCACAAGGCTTTCCACCGCGTTGAGGCGGCGGTTGATGGCGGCGCTGGAAATGAGCGGCTGCTCGATCCAGCTGCGGAGCATCCGCTTGCCCATGGCGGTGCTTGTCTTGTCCAGCACCCAGAGCAGCGTTCCCCGCTTTTCGCGGCCCCGCAGCGTCTCGGTCAG
>OOBI01001160.1_pt1 | contig 15545 bp, 15 predicted proteins | sample 1671081 | NCBI WGS metagenome assembly OOBI01 (sample SAMN06348120, study PRJEB24527) | human gut metagenome | biome: human gut; feature: ankylosing spondylitis patient; material: feces | host: Homo sapiens | place: China | collected 2015-10 | reverse complement strand
ATCAGATGAAAATGCTTTATTCCAGCTGTCCGCCAGAAATGCGTGACACCCTGTTACATCACACTCAAGAAACGGCGAAAGAACTGACAGAGTTATCCGAGAAATTTAAAACGAATTGAACCAGTAAGTGAAGTTTAACGATTCTCTCACTGGTTCTTTTCGTTTTTAAAAAGGCGATTTACTTTTATAAATATCTCCGCTATCATTCCAAACAACATTTTTCTCTAATATGCCGGAACACCATATCCATAAATATTACTACTTCCGATACTGTAACTTCGTCTTGCCACTTTATCTCCACTGTTACCTTCTATGGTATTGACGGTTCCACCACTGACACTCTCTACAATTCCAACATGGTCAATCGTTCCATTATTCCCCCAGTCAAAGAAAATAATATCTCCTACCGCCGGGGTATAACTGGCGTCCCGGAACCTGCCTTTACTTTCAAACCATTTCACACCGTCCGAACAAAGAGAGAATTTTGGAATAGCTCCACTCTGGATATAACCACTCTGGTCTGCACACCATGACACAAAGCAGGCACACCACTCTACTCGGCTTCCAAATCCATACCAACTCCAGTAGGTTGTTCCGCCTTTTCCTTCCTGAGATGCTGCTACCTGAACGATTGCCTGATTACCGATGCCTGTCGGGATTCTTCCAAATGCATAATACTGAAGCACATGCGGTACATACTGCTTGTCCCCATAACTGCTCCACCCCATTCTCTGTGCCATCATATCAGAAAATTCTGCTGCATTTGCAAGGGTATATCCACCTCTGGCTTTTGCCCATTCCAGATATCCATTTCCATAGTTGTAACTTTGCAATGCCAGTTTAATATTTTCCATATCCAGAGGATTTTTTACCCCTGCACGTTCCAGACAGCTTTTTATCTCCTGCACTCCGCAAGAAATCGAATACTCTGGATCAGTGATTCCATTCGGCTGTTTGGGGTATTTTGTATTAAAGCTCCCTTCTGAACACTGCATCGGGTCAAGTCCTCTCCCACCTGATTCCTGCATCATAATGGCTTTGATTAATTCCACATACTCTCCAATGCCATATTGATTTGCATACTGACGGATTAGTGGTTCGTATGCTTCTACTTCTGCACTAACCGAAGAAACCGTACTGGAATTATCCCCACCTGTCATGCATAGAAATCCACCAAATAAAATGACGATAATCAAAATCATAACCGCAATCCAACCACCTGCAGTCAATGCACTCAGTAATACTTTTGTAGCTTCAATCAACGCTTTTATTGCATGTGTTACCGCTTTTGCTGTCTTTTTCACTGCAATCCTGGTATTCTGTGCAGTCTGCCTTGCTGTCTGCACTGCTTTTTCTGCTTTTTTCATAGAATAATGCATTGCCCGGACAGAAGCATTTGCAGTCTGCTCCGATGTCTTAATGCTGGTCTTTGCCGTCTGTTCTGCAGTCTTGACTGATTTTCCAGATGTCTTGATGGTACCCTTTCCGGTATTCTTTACAACCTGCTCCGATGCTTTCCCGGTCTTAATGGTTCTTTTATCCCGCTCAACAGTCTTGATTTTTTTTACAGCAAGTTTTTTTCCCTGCTCCTGTGCCTTTTCCCCGCCTGAAGGCGGTACTGGTCGGATTTGTTCTTTCGGCGGGTAAACTGTTTCTTCGCCTGCCGAAGAAACAGAAGCTTTCTCTTTCTTCCGTTCAATAATCTTTCCTGCCTGTCTGCGTACCTGATGCCCTGTTTCGTGAAAGATGCGGTCAGCATACTCGCTGGCCGCATCTTCTGCATAACCTACCGGATTATTCTCTCTATCACTGGATTTCTCCGTCGATTGCATGACAGTTTCTTTTGTTCTGACATAAGACTGCTTAATATGGTCTGTCACTGTAACCGTCTTATCTAATACTTTAATATCCTTATGGACTTGGCGTGTTTTTATCTTACAATCCATCGCTTTTCTCCATTTGAATCTTTATCTAGCGTTCATGATTAGTTTCTTTTTTGCTCACCTGTGGCAGTTCCCGGCAGTATTCCGGATACTTCATGCGGATTGCTTCATAAAAATATGGTGCATAGCCACAATCGAACATCTCGTATGGGGTAGACAGACTTTCTTCTCCCTTCTCCACATATCCATTCCACAAGTTGAAAGCCAGTCTGGTCAATCGTGCCGAACCACCTGTCTGCCACCCTTCATGCAGTGCTCCCGGTTTAATCAAACGCTCTTTAAAATCAAACATGCGATCAACATGATTTCTGGTATCTTCAGAAATTCCCACACAATAAAAAAATGAACTGTAATAACTGTCGTGCTTTCCGCATTTTGCTAACATCTGATAAAAAAACTTTTCGTGTTCCTTTGATGAAAATCTGATTTCTGACATAGTTGCCTCCTTTTCCGGCACTAAAAAACGCCACAAATTGTGACGATTTCCGGTACCATTCTCTTAAATTGATTATTGAAGTTACATTCTTCCTCGGTTGATACTGTCCTCTCCCGGCTTTGTGGTCATCAGTTTATACAACCTTGTATTGGTCGGGAATCTATTGACGAACGGTACAAGTGAACTTCCGTATTTCACCAAACCGCAACCGGCATCTGCATTTGTGATATATCCCATTTGCTCAGTGGAGATATTCAGAAGTGTTGCCAACTTTGCTCTGTCCGGCTCTGCCTGATTAAGCATCACGATATACTCACTGTTGGAAATCATCGTACTTGCAAGAACAGAATCTAACAGATATTCCACGTTCTGGGTAATTGCTGTCGGAAATGCATTACGCTTACGAAATCTTCGCCATGCAGAGTTAAAAAATGCTCCGGAATACTCATTTTCAAATACTACATGAAACTCGTCTAAGAAAATATGAGTTCGCTTTCCCTGTTTCCAGTTCTCTGTTACCCGGTTCAGCATTGCATCAGTGATAACCAGAAGTCCCATGGTCTTTAGCTGCTTTCCTAAATCCAGAATGTCGTATACCATGATACGGTTATTCACATCAACATTACTTTCATGTGCAAATGCGTCCAGACTTCCATTTATAAATAATTCTGATACCAGTGCCAAATCCTGTGCTTCCGGTTCTTCCTGTTCCAGAAACTTTTCACGCAACACCCGTAAAGTCGGCACTGCTCCGCCATGCTGATATTCCTCATAGACTTCCCCTACACATCGGTCAATAATGGAACGTTCCTTCGCATTGATCCCTTTTTTATCCAACTGCTCAAACAAAGATAAGATAAACTGTGACTTCTCAATTACCGGATCACCGCCATCTCCATATCCGTCTACCATATCCATTGCATTGATGTGGTCCCTGCTTCCTGCAGCAATACGAACCACTTCTCCGCCCATTGCTTCAACCAACGATGCATACTCTCGCTCTGGATCACAAATCAGGATATCGTCCTGCGTTGCCAGTGCCAGGAATACAATCTGCATTTTTGCATTAAAGGATTTTCCACTTCCCGGCACACCTAAAAGGAATGAGTTCGGGTTCAGGAGTTTTTCTTTATTGCACATGATTAAGTTATGAGAGATTGCATTTTCTCCACAATAGATACCGCCTGCGTCCATAATCTCCTGCACCCGGAATGGCATCAACACTGCCACGCTCTCCGATGTCAGCGTGCGGACTGCCGGAATCTTTCGGTGTCCGATGGGAAGTGCTGTATTTAGTCCGTCCATTTGCTGAAATTTCAAAACTGAAAACTGGCATAACTTTTTCTGTCCAATGGTCAGAAGTGTTTCCGTATCTGCGTCAAGCTGCTTTTTCGATTCTGCAGTATGCACCATAGTCAGTACCCCGAACATCATACGCTGGTCACGTGTAGTCAGATCATCCATGAACTCTTTACTTTCTTTTCTCTGCTGTTCCAAGTCATAAGGAATCACTGCGGAAAAGTTATTGTTGGCATTCTGCCGTCTCTGCCAGTTTGTGATATTCGTCTCCACACCAAGCAGACGTTTTTCCACTTCCTGCACTGCTTCATCAGTAGGAACAGGAATCACATCAATGCTCAACATCAGATTTCGATTCATGTCGGTCAGTTCTGCTATCATATCGTCTTTAATGTAAGAAGCATATTCCCGAAGAAAGAGTACCCTTCCGTAACGCTCTCCCATGCGGAAATAATCTTTTTCAAATTCAAAAGTATCCGGGCAGATATAATCTTTGAAGCTGTGCCCTTTTCTCATACTCTCCTGAATATCAAAATGGAAACCAGATTCTTCTCCTGTACGGTAAAAATCATGCAGAATCCGTAACTTATCTTCTCCATTTACCTCTGCACATTTGGAACCCAGTCTTGCAAAATGGCTGTTCAGCTCTGTTGTCACTCGTGCAAAATACGTTCTCGCTTCTTCAATCGTTTTCTTATAGCAGGATACTGTCACATATTTTTCCTGCACCATGCTGTTGGAACTGGTTGCCTTATCTAAAAGCATGTTGTTATACTCTTTCCGGTATAAATCCAATCCGTCCTCCTGCATCGGAATCAGAATTGCTTTTTCAAAATCCACTTTATTCAAGCGGCGATTATTGATCGTTATTTTTGTTGTTCCACCGCAATCGAACGAATTTAATAAATCCATATATTCCAGGAACATTGTTTCCTTATCAACTTTGCTCGCCACTGCATAGTTAATATCGGTGAATTTATAAGTACGTGCAAATTTATTTCTCCCGATTTTAAAAATCCCATCTGACCAGATGGTCTCGATGGGAATTACCTGCTGTACGCTTCTTGGAATTACAAATTTTTCTTTATCCTGCTTGAAGATATTACTCAGCGTTTTCATCATTTTTCTTGCGTCCCTCCTTCTTCAGACTTTCTTTCTCATATTTTTTAATGACTGGTTCTACTGCATCAAAATAAAGATTTTCTGACCGGAACACCAGTTTTTTCGGCATCAGGATTTCCGATTTAATCCATGCCCAGATAAACTGCTCCGCTGTCATTCCATGATATTTTACAAACCCGAACACTACACATGGGACAGCTCCCAGTACACAAATCCAACTCACTGTTTCCATACTCATGTATGGGTGAAGCAAAAAATAAAGCCCAACGGCAATCCCGCAGGCTAATCCTGAAAAGATAAACTGTCTTAGGGACAATCCGAAAAAGATTGCTTCCGTGTAATCCCTGATTTCCTTGTTAATTTTTACTTCCAAAACGATACACCTCCAAATCGCACATTTGTTATATTTTTCCTGTTCTGTTACACTTTGGGTAAATGAAAGGGGGACTGACCTATGCCAATCACTGTTATGATTTCACTTGTTGTTACCGTTGCTCTATTCCTGATTTCTCTGCTGTTTCGGATTGCTGCCAGATTAAATCTGACCTTACCACTGTTATACTTCCTTTCTGTTTCCACGATTCTGAATCCATGGGCAGCAAGCCATGAGAAACTTGCATTTGCAATCCTCTATCTGCTGACTGCCTTTTCTGTTCTCAGTTGGATTTCTGCTCTGCGACGCAAGTGGCAGGAACATCAATATTACAAAGCTATGAAAGACGATATGTCATTCCAGATTTCTCGTGCCAGACAGAAAGGGATTCCTTTAGATTCTGTTCATTTCGACTCTCAGGGAAATATGAGATATAATGACAGCAAAGACATTGTAGAATAGGCTCATAACATACTCTGTTTTTTATAATCCCATCATTTCCCGTACTACTCGGTCTGACATTTTCACTGCCCCGACCAGTACAAGCATATTAAAAATCAATTCTCCGATATAACTCCACACCATGGTCACTGCTGCTGCGTCCGGATTGACTACTGGCGGTGATGATGCAAATAATGAAAAAATAATGCAGGCAAGTACCACGATTACTCCCTCCAAACACACTGCTGCATAGGATTTCAAGAAACTTCTTCCAATATTTTGGCTCGGCTCTCCTGCAAAGGAAGATAACGGAATCGGTGCAATTGCTGTATATAGGTATAATCGAAAAAATCTTCCATATACACTCATAATCATAATGAAGCTCAGAACTGTAATAAAAAGTCCACCGATCAACGTCACCGCCCATAGAGGAATACTTTCAAAAAATCCACAATCTTCTACCGCTTCTATGATTTCGTCCGGTAAAACGGTATCTTCCGTACTTCCAAATCCTGCGGTCTGCATAATCGTACTGGTCACTCCTTGTATGATGTTAAATAATGCCATCATCAGCTCCAGTCCATACGTGACTACGCCTTTTGCAATCGCAAAACGGATAAAAATTTTCAATGCATGTTCCGGTCTTTTTACCTCTGTAAAACTTCCACAAGTCTTGACCACTCCGACTACAAAGAAAAGCACTAACAAAGCATAGCCGATTGCCTGCAACGCTCCATGAATCTGCACAATCACCTGCCAGATACCGCCACCCTTAAAGTTTTCCGGTGACTGTGTGAGTATCTGCCAGATTTCCGCAAGTTTACTGTTCCAGGTATCCAAAGCATTTTGCAAGTTCTGTACTACCCAGTTATCTGACACGTTCTAAACACCTCCTGTCTTAGCTTGGGCGGTGCGGCTCCTTTCGGGCCTGCACCGTCCCATTTTCTTTTTCTTGTTTTCTATTCTTCTTAACCAGTAATCAGATTCAGGATTTCTTTTGCAAATGTAATAATGACACCGCCTGCAAGTGTCAGGAATCCATTCGCTCTCTGGCTTGGATCATGAGATTTCAGTGATAAACCGACCTGCACAATTCCAAATCCCAACAAAATCATTCCGATGGCACGAATCAGTCCAAAGATAAACGTGGACAGATTATTGATAACGGTCAGTGGATCGTCTGCTGCAAATACGGTACTTGCTCCTGCTGTCATAATCAGTACCATTGCCATATACACTGCCATGACACGTTTCATTTTTGCTGTCATTAGCAGCTTTTTCGTTACTTTTGTTGTTTCTTTCTTCTCCTGCTTCTTTCGCATATCTAATTTCATTTTTTGATTGCCTCCTATATATTTTTCTTGGATTTACACATATTTCTGGATAATTTCTTCCAAATCTTCATCAGATAATAATTCGTAATCTTCCGATTCCAGTGCATCGTCTGTGAGTTCACCTTCTAAGCTGTCTCCCAGTGAGATACTTGCCACTGCCCGGTCAACTGCTCCATGCAGATATGGCTTTCCATTTCCATCTGTCGTAAACCCTACATTGGGGTGCTTTAAAATATCAAATTTCTCGTCTAAAATTGGTCTTTCTCCACGAATAAAAAGAATCGCATATCGGTTATCCAACATGCGAACTTCATCGGGTGTCATCAGCTCCCGCCCTGTATTCTGATAATTGGTGGAATAATTCCCTGAATGTCCCGTTGACTTTCCATAGGTGTTCGTGTCAATCGTTGCCTTTCCCAGAAGTTCGCTGACATATTTATGCGTCCCCTGCTCGTTGCCACCCAAATATAAAAATTCGTCACAGTTTCCCATAATGCTTTCCCACTGCTTTTCGAACAATGCCTTTAACTGTGCCAGATTCTGCAAAATAATACTGACTGACACTTCTCTGGAACGCATAACGGACAGAATCTTATCGAAGTCATCCGGCAGTGAAACATTTGCAAATTCGTCCATGAGGAAATGCACATGAACCGGAAGTCTCCCTCCATATTTATGATCTGCCAGATAGAACAACTGCTGAAATAACTGGGTATACAAAATCGACACCAGAAAGTTATAACTGGTGTCGTTGTCCGGGATTAACGCAAATAAAGCCACTTTTCGCTCTCCCAGTGATGGCAGGTCTAAATCGTCCGTTGCGGTCAGTGCTGCCAGACTGGATAAGTTGAATTTCTCAAGTCTTGCGGCTAATGTGATTTGAATGGATTTTAATGTCTTGGCACTACCAGAGTGGTAATCTTTGTAATACTTTACTGCGATATGTTCCGGGTTCTTCATTTCCAACCGTTCAAACAATTCATCAAGCGGTGACTGGTACTGGTCATCATCCTCTCTGACTTCTCCGGCACGTAACATTTCCATTACCATCGGGAAATTCTGCTCCTCCTCTGGTGCTTCATACCGTAAATAAAAAATCAATGCCAACAGCAACATGGAAGCTGCGGTATCCCAGAACGGATCATTGGACTGACTGCCTTTTGGTGTAGTTGCTTTGAACAGGTTCGTTACCAGTCTCTGCACATCGTTATCGTCCTTCAGATATACAAATGGGTTATAGCAATGGCTCTTTTCCATGTTGATCAGGTCAAGCACTCTTACTTCATAACCTTTTTCTTCCAGAAGATACCCGGTATCCCGCAAGTTCTCTCCTTTTGGATCAAGCACCACAAAAGAGGTATTCGCCTGCATCAGATTCGGCTTTGCAAAAAATCTGGTCTTTCCTGAACCGGAACCACCAATCACAACCGTCAATACATTTCGCAAATGTTTCCGCATATTGTAGCTGATTCGTACATGCATGGTCAGCAACTTATTTTTTGTAAATCGCTTCTCCCTGTATCTGCGATTGATTTTCTTCACATTCCCCCATTTTGCAGACCCATGTTCTTCACCTCGTCGGTAATGTTTCTTGGTAGAAAGATAAATCCCAATTCCCATACCGTAAGCCAGCAAAAAAATAAGGACAGTTTTTACACTGTCCCCACATAACTGAATCGAAAACGGATGATTCATTGCTTCCGGGACTCCTTCCAGAATCCCCATAAGACCAGACGAAAGATAAGGTGCGACAAGTAACGCAAACCAGATAACCGGGATAATTCCAATTACCGCCAGTATCAGACTGCTCTGCTCATCATCGTTCTTCATGGCTTCTGCGTCCTCGCTTTTCCTTCTCCGGCGGTACTTCGATTTTCTCAATGACTTTCATTAAAACATCATCGACAAGCTCCGTATCTTTTCCCTCTTTCAGCATCTGATTCCGCTTGTCCTTCAGGGAATGGAACACTACGCCGCTCTCATATTTGTCCAGTTCTAATGTAATCGTATCACTGCTCATTTTGCATTCTCCTTTCCCGAATTTTTCTAGCGTGCTTCTTTTCTATGTTGTCCTCTGGATTTCTGTTCTTTTTTTTCAGGCTCTGGATTTTCTTTCTTATCTTTCACCTTTTCAGAACTGTCTTGTCCGGTTTTTTCAGTCTCTGACTGTCGGTAAGTTGCATTCCGATTCTGATCTAGTACCTTTGCCATTCTTGCAGAAATTGCATTCGCTGCATCTCTGGCTCTGGAAAGTTCCACTCTCACTTCCTGAGTCTCCATTTTTTCAAAAAACTCTGGTGCATGTAAAAAATTATATCGACTGGTATCCATTCCATATTTTTTACACAACATATAAGACGCACACGATACATGAAATGCATCTTCATTTTTATCATAGTGTAGATTTCCATCCGCATATCCGGCAAATACCAATTCCGGCACAAGATTCTGAAAGATTTCCTGTGCACTCATCCCTTTTCTTACATAAATACAACCTTCTTCCGGTTTAAAAAATGCTCCTTTTTCATCCGGCATCTGTTCTGGTTCTGCTGCAACAATATTTACCGGAGGGGTACTGACTAACGCCCGGATTAAATCATGTTCTTCATATTCTGACTTTTGAATTGTAGTATCGGACATTGTTGTCTGAGAAATATCATATAGCTTTTTCGCATTATAATAATTTCCAACTGTACCATCTTCACGCTTATATGTTTTTCCTGGCTCTAAAATCAGAACTGGATTCTGTCGTTCCATACGTTTTAAATAAAATCCATGATCTCTCCAGTATCCATAGTCACCTAATTTCTGTGCATCTGGTCTTTGTGCCAGAATCAGAAGTGCATTATTGGTAGTATATCGATCAAAGGTACTCTGTACATCCAGATACTTCTGCAGCATTTTCCCATCCGTTGCCACTTGTGCGGTTACTTGCTCTGACAACTCATAGCAGCGATTCCTGTTATTTTTGCTTTCCGCAATAAATGCCTGTACCTTTTCATCCTGTGGTACAGCCGATGCATTTAATAAAGAATCAAAACTATTATCCATAAAATTTACCTCTCTTTCCCTTTCCTTGGTTTTCGTTTCTGTTGTGGCTGCTGGTGGCGAATCTGATTCCGGTCTTTATTTCCCTGATTTCTCACCGGATCATTTCTATTCTCACTCCGCTCCGCTTCTTTCTTCCTTGCATTCTGTATTTCCCGAAGTTCCTTTCTGACCGATGGTTTCTCTGGTTTTTCCGGGGTAAATAACTTAGAAGTACCCTCTGCGGTTTTCTCTTGCTTCTTTGAGGTAGGCTCGGACAGACGGGATTTGGTCGTCTTTGCCAAAGAGGGGTTTTGCTCCTTCCCCTCTTTCTTCACCGACTCTCCAAACAACTCGTCCATAAGCTGATCCTCCTTGGATTTCTGCGGATAATCTTTTTCCGGCTCTGCCTGTCCCTGTTTTTCCTGCTGAACCTGTACTTTTCCCGGCTTCTTTTCCTGCTTCTCTGATTTTCCGGCTTTTGCTTTTTCTGCACGTGTCCGCTCAATTTCCGTCTTAATCTTCGCTGCTTCTGTTACAGATGCAAACTGGAATCTATCTACGATACGGTTGATTCTTGGTGCATCTTCTTCCTTTACAATCACATCTACCAGTCCGTCACTGCTTCCTTTGGGATTTCGGACTGCACAGTACAACACACCATATCGTTTTGCTTCCTGAACAAATTGTTTCAGATCACTTTCTTTCACTGAAAATACCGTCAGTGGTCTACCTGATTTGACCAGTGTTTCAAGTCTTACTCTGCCTTTTGTCTTTTTCTTCTCTTTTAAGACTGCATACAGCATCACTGCCAGATGCTTCGCTCCTGTGCCACTGATCTTCAATGCTGCTTCACCGACTTCCAACGACATTCGTACCACCTGATCAGCGGCTTCGCCTGATGTGTTCATGGCTTTGTTCCTCCTTCTTCTCTTTTTCTTCCCGCACCATCTTAAATTTTTCTTCGATTACCTTGGAACGTGCGGCGATTCCATCACAAAGTGCTGCCTCCTTTCTGAGCGTTCCAATTTTCTCTGTCAGAACTTTTATCTGCTCCTTCATTTCCTGTATTTCTTCTTCCGGTCTGTCTGCCCGGATCTTATAACGCAGGTGCTTCCGCTCCTCCACACACTGCTCCATTTTCTTCTGCAAACTTTCTTTCAACAAAAAAAGCTGCTCCGCAGTATCAATGTGATAATGGCAGAGCAGCTTCGTCTCTTTTGAAATGGTATTCAGTTTTAACAAATCCTCCCGGAACAATACATGCACCTGTTTGGCAGATATTAACAGGCGGTTCTTCGGCAGGATTCCTAAAAGATAACAGTAGTGCAGATACAATCCCCGAAGCCCTCTGATTTTTCTTGTCTGCTTAAAGTTGCCGGATACCTGAATCCGGTAATACTTCCCAACTGAAATTTTCTTCTCGGCAGGTAATTCATTTTCTTCCAGAATCCGAACCCTGATTGCTTCCAGCGAATAATTTTCTCCAAAGTTCCGCTTTAACTTCAGACCACGCTCCCGCCCTTCCGGGCGAATGGTAATGTCTTTCCCAAACTTAAACGAGTATCCTTTTTCCCGCAAATAAAAAAAGAACTGTTTTTCAGTCCTCGCTTTTCGGATTGCTTCATCAACATCTGCTTTTACCATGCTGTGATAACTCGGCTTTCCTTGCTGTTCTGCCTGCCACTCAGCATAATGTTTTCCTTTTCCCTGTTCCGGCTGCCCGACAACCGATAACTGGTATTCTTTACATAACTGGTCCGACACCATTCGCATATCCCGATAATCCTGATTTGTCCTGTGGTATCTTTTCCCGTCAAGGAATGAAACTGAGTTCACCACAAAATGATTGTGCAGATGGTTCGCCTTATCCAAATGAGTCGCAATCAATACCTGATACTGACTGCCCCACAATTCTTCTGCCATCTTCTTTCCAATCTCATGTGCCATTGCCGGACTACATTCTCCCGGTGCAAAAGACTGGTATCCATGAAACGCAACAATTTCGTCCTCCTTTCCATAACGCTTTTTGACTGCAATCATTTCTTCTCTGGCGGTTGTCGGTGCACAATTCACTCCAGATACATACTGTTCCATCAGTTCTTCCGCTTCTCCGACAAGTTCTATTTCCATTGATTCAGATTGTCTCTGTCTAGTCTTTTCTGCATTCACTGCATAGGTAAGCACATCTTCCAGTCCTTGTGCGGATCGTGATTGATTCTCGACTATCTGCCCTTCGTTATTCTCTTTCGTCTTGTCCGGGTTCTCCGCATAATTGATTACTTTTCCAATCCAACCTTTAATGCTCCAGATTGATGTCACTGCCATGATTCATTTTTCTCCGGAAGTATTACTGCTTCTGTAATCTTACGGACTGCTTCATTGAACTTCCGCACTTCCTGATCGTAACGCTGCACATCTATCACATTTAACACATGTGCTTTCTGTGCAATCTGATTTAAGTTATTTCCAATTTTATGAAGCTCCCGCATCATCGAATAATAATCTGGTGGCGGTGCGTCTCTTGGAACAACACCAGAAATCAACTGTCTCAGGTAAGCTTCCCGGTTCAATCCGCTTTTCTTTACTTTCTTATCCAATGCCTCCGCTTCTTTTTTGTTCAATCGAAAAAGGATTGCTACATTTCGTTTTCTCAACGCTCCATCTCCTTTACTTTCTGTATAGAATCTGGTTCCTGGCGAATCTGGTGTTTTTCTTTATCATAGCTGTAAACTCTGTCTGAAAGAACCTCCTGCCGTTCCACTTCATTTTTATTTACTTCCCGTACCATTTCACCAAGCATTTTCGGTTCCATCTCTCCATTATCCGGAACGCTCAGAACTTCATGCACCGATGACGGCAAAACATAGAATCCTTCTGGAAAAAGTTGTTCCAGTTTATTTAAAACTTCTGGTTGCGTAATCATAGATGCTCCATATTGCTTTTCTACATTCGTAAGTGCATACAGCATATCATGTGAACGAAGTCCAAAATCAACATTTTCATCTAACAGGTTTGTTGCATGTCCTTCTTCATTAAAAATACTCAACAACATTTCGTCTATTGACTGAAGAATCGGTGTATTTACAGGCTGTGTATTTGCTCTGGCCTGCTGGAACATTTCCTTTGCATCCACATTCCACATCTTAAGATGTTCATTTTTCACCTTCATAGTCGCTTTTCCATCGTTAGACTCTACCGGAAAATCCACATAACAGATAGCCGACAGATCTTCCATATTTTCATGAGGCATTTCCTGTAACATTCGTTTGTTTGCCTGGGTGTTCACAAGCATCACTGCCAGATGTTCCTTCACTGAATCATAATCCAATGGGTTGATACCGTTGTGCACAAACGGAGCATTGCCTGCTTCTTCCATGCATTTTGCAATTTCATTCATCACTTTCTCAACGGGTTCACCCAAACGTATTTCATTGAAGAACGGTTCTACATAAACAACTGGGCACACATTTTCTTCCTGCAGTCTTACCTGGACTCCTACCATCTGGACTCCATTATTTTTATTCATCTGCATTACCTGAAATTCTGCATTCTCATATTTAGCTGGAAGAAAATTCCGGATGTCTTTTGCTACACCTTCCGCAAATACCTTTTCTGCTATCATTTCTTTTGCAATCATTTTTTCTGTTCTCCCTTCTTCTTGTTCATTTTCTTTAAATATTCCTGATATCGTCTTTCTGCTTTCTTCTTGTCTTTCATTGATACTTCAACCAGCATCTTGTATCTCCTTTCTTTTTGTCTACTGAATCTTGTTAATCTGTAACAGGCACATCAACACTACTCCTATAATGCCACCTACTAATACTCCACAAATAAACTTCAACATTGTTACTTTCTCCTTTTTCATTTTCTGAGGGTTTCAGGGATTCTCCCTGACAAGCTGCCGCCGGACTGCCAGACAGGAAAACTGTGTGGTAATCCAAAGGCGTTGCTTGCTGGTATTGTGTATTCTTCTGCACCCGTCTCACTGTTCCGGGTATCAGAAGATTTACTTGCCGAAAAAGCACTTGCTTTTTTTATTCTTTCAGTTCACAAATCCCACAAGTTTCACACAAGTATTCACACTTTGTGCATCGTACATTTTCATCAGTTGCCATACATTCTTCACTTGCCGGACAATACTTTTGACAACTTTCACACTGCTCCGTACAGCTTTCTTCTGACACTTTCTCAGCAATAATTCCAAGTAATTCACTCGGTTCTTTTTCCTCTTTCAACTGTGTTTCCAGAAAAATCTTCAACAGTTCTTCGCTGTCTACATCGTCTTCCATCGTCAAAATCAGCTCTTTCCTATACACGACCTTTAGTCCATATCTTGCAATTTTCATATCTTTTTTCACCTTCTATCTCTCATATTTTTCATGACCAGACATATTCTTTTTTGTGCGTTTTTCTCGCTTTGTAATTGCCAGATTTAGCTTGATGCAGAGTTGATCGTTGTAATCTTTTCCTTGTTTTGGTGGTACATCTTTTACCTGATATTGCTTTGGAAGTACTGTAGAAATTGCTTTTGTGGCAAGTCTTCCAATACGGTCATTATCCAAATGAAATACGATTGTCTTCACCTCTGGATGCATTTTTAGTGCTTTTACCAACGCTGCAGGAACTTTACTTTTTTCAATTTCTTTTGCTGGCTGATAGACACCTGCCAGTGACAATAAATGTTCTCTTCTCCACTCCTTCCCGTCCAATTTCTGCAATGTTGCATAAGATAACAGATCAATGGCTGACTCAAACAGATGCATCATATCATTTGGTTTCTCTGTAAAAATGGAAAAAGAATAGTTCTTATCACTTCCATTTGCTTCTCCGATAAAACTGGTTCCGGTTCCCCTAATGGCTGCATATTTCGGATTATCTTTCTCATCCATCCCTACAAACACCGCGTTGTGATGAAATGCGCTTTCATAAACTCTTCCAGACTCTAAACAGAACTGAATGATTTCCTTATCAATCCCACGGCCTGAAAGATACGCAATCACTTTCTGATCATCTTGATTTTTCTTTGGCAACAGTAACTGTTTCTCCATCGGAACATTCTCAGATACAGAAAGAGGCGGCTGAATATTTGCCTGTTCTGCAAGCAATTCAACCGCCTCTAAAAAACTGTATCCTTTTACTTTGATCAGATAATCCAGTGCTGATCTGCCACCGGTTCTCTGACTCCACCACATCCATTTCCCATTTGATATTTTCAAACTATCGTGTGTTCTGGTAGTGTAGGTGTTGCCAGAAAAGTGAACTAATTCGTATGGCTCATAATTTTTCAGGTATGTGAGCAAGTCCATCCGCTTGACCTCCTGCACAACTGATGGTGGTATATATGGCATAATTTTCATCTCCTTTCCTGCCTTAGATTGATATTATTGGGGATAATATCCGGGCATGAAAATAGCCAGGCGATTCCTTGAGTTGGAACCATCTGGCTATGTAGATTTTATTTCTATTTTTTTACTATTTCTTCGACCAAAACTTCTATTCTATGTCTTGACATATTATCACAATCTTCTTTTATTTTTTTACAATACTGCAAGAATTTTTCAGCATCT
>OOBI01001144.1_pt1 | contig 15737 bp, 11 predicted proteins | sample 1671081 | NCBI WGS metagenome assembly OOBI01 (sample SAMN06348120, study PRJEB24527) | human gut metagenome | biome: human gut; feature: ankylosing spondylitis patient; material: feces | host: Homo sapiens | place: China | collected 2015-10 | reverse complement strand
GTGAAGGATTATTTCGATTATTACAAGACTAACCGTGGTTTCCATGTTCGCTCTATCAATTCCAATGGTGCATGGAGTCCTACGATGACGCTGTCTTTTATCAATATGCCGCTATTAGCTTATATTCATGAGATTTCCCGCCCCGTACTTCTTATTCATGGTGAAAATGCCCATTCGCGTTATTTCAGTGAGGATGCTTTCAAAAAGTTGACAGGTGATAAAGAACTGATGATTATCCCTGGAGCGAACCATACTGATCTCTACGACCGTACGATTCCTTTCGACAAATTGGAGGACTTCTTCAGAAAGAACCTGAAATAATAAATTATGAGTAAACAGTAGTAATAGCTATATACAATTAAAACAATTAAATGATGAACGATATTTTTGCAAAAGACTTGAGCGGTGAGATGGTCTCACCTGATGAACCGGGTTATGATGAACTGATTGCGGATATTTTCGCTACCATAAAGACTGCAACCGAGATGAACACGGGGTATCGTACGCCTGAAGAGGTGCATGAATATATGGAACGTATTCTTGACAAAGAACTGGATGCAACCACCACCGTCCTGCCGCCACTCTACATTGATTATGGTAAACCTGTCAATATTGGTAAGCGATGTTTCATCCAGCAATGCTGTACGTTTTTCGGACGAGGTGGTATTACGATTGGTAATGATGTGTTTATCGGGCCGAAAGTCAACTTGATAACTATCAATCATGATCCGGATCCGGATAACCGCAGTGCTACATACGGACGTCCGATTGTGATTGAAGACAAGGTTTGGATTGGCATAAATTCGACTATACTTCCAGGTGTAAGGATTGGCTATGGAGCGATAGTGGGAGCCGGTAGCGTGGTAACTAAAGATGTTCCGGCGATGACAATCGTAGCCGGCAATCCGGCACGAATCATCAAAAAGATAGAAACAAGCGAATAATATAATGGCTGTTCCCTTATGAAATAGGAATTATACCTGAAGAAACTGTAATTAATAAAGGTGCGTTCTAACTCTAATGAAGGTAAGGTAGTTGAAATAAATATCTTATCTTTTTCTCTTCAAATTCCTCTCACCTCTTCAACATCTTCTGCATCGCTTTGTTCATCGGTGATAGCAGGTGAAGGCCTAAGTTTCACCTGCTTCTTCATCAGGGCTTCTTTTGTTTGCAACTAGTTCCATTTTTTGTTTCATACCTTGAAACAAATGGTTTCCCGTAGTGAAACAGTTTGTTTCTCGGTGTGAAACGAATCGTTTCACCCTTTGAAACTTTTAGTTTATAGCGCTTGAAACTAAAAGTTTCAGCAGGCTGGAAACTAGTTAGAACGCTGCTTTACCAATTATACTCATCCGTGTAACTGTCAAAGACCGGTTCTTCGGTGATACCTTTCCGGCGAAAAAGTTGGCGGATATCGTTTTGATCTGCGGGGCTTAGGAAGCGTTCTTCGCGATAAAAGCGATAGTAAAGCGTTTTTCCGAAATGTCCGATCAGTTGTTGCTTGATGTTTGTTCCGTCCTTATAAGGTACGTTGTCCAGCAGGTGGCTGATACCCCATGCCACATGTATCTTTTCTGCGTTTTGGAAGTGGGGACAGTCAATGCCGGTGGCCGGAATACACATTGGGTTTACGATGCTGATGTAGGACGTGTCAGCGGTAGTGAGAAGTGCAGCCACCCGACGCAGGCAGTTACAAGCTTTCGGACATTGCTCGTTGTAGCAGCGGGCGTAGTTGAAAGGGACTGTTTTGTTTTTTAATTTATTGTCGTTCATTTTATATTGTATATTACATACATAATTGACAAAGGTAGTGCTTTTATTGTGGAAAGGTACAGTTTGAAAAAGAAAAAACGTGAAAGGATGGGTGAAGGGAACACCCTTCACCTATAAACTGCTTATAGATAGGATAATACAAGGAAAAGTGAAGGGTGAAGAGATTGTTCATTATAACTCTTCGCATACCCGCATTTCCATACCTTTATATACCACTACAATCTTGTGTAGTTGCGTGGAGCCAATAGCTTGTTTCACCGTGTCTGTGTCGGCATAGCGATTGGCCTGGGCGATGGCTTCTTGACGCAATTCCTCCACACGGTTTTCAGAATCGCGATATTTGGCGTATTTTAACTCAACGATGTAGCTGTGTTTCATGTCAGAATATATGTCCAACATGGGACAGAGGAAAATATCGACGTAACCCGCTTGTGTATCTTGCTCGGAGATAGGACGGTAGAAGCGGTTTTGCGCAGTCATGGCCAAGGTGAAGCCGTGAACGAAGAATTCGCCCTTTTGCTTGTCACGCTGGGATGCATAACGTTTCAGGCAGTCGGCAATGTAGCCGAAATAGGCTTGCCAATTGCCATCATAGGCGAGCTGACTTGAAAGTTCGCTTTTTTCGTAGCTGCTGAAATTCAAATCTGCGTCGTTGTAGGTATTCAGCAAATAAGTGTAGAGCTGCTCTTGAACCACCAGGTTCGGAATGGTCAGTTTGGTCTTGCCTTTATATATTCCGCTAATGGTCAACATTCCGAAATAGTAGAGCAGGCTTATAAAATTGTCCGGATTGGTGATGTTGACAGCAGGGAAACCTTTCTTCAGTTCGCCAGTGATATAACCTTGACTCACTAAAGTTTGAATGACGGAAGCATCGTGTGCAAACTCCTTATCCTTTCGAATGAGCATACGCAGCTTTTCATAGTCGATACGTATATTATCTTCTATCATTTCTCGTGGCGCTTTGCCGTTATCTATGTAATTCTTCACGAAGTAGAGCACCATGTTGGAGTTGTACATGGTAGTTTCACCGTAACAATCCTGCGCGAAGCAATAATTGTCGTACCACGGTTTCATTATTTCCATCAGTTCGTCAACAGTATGGCGGAAAGGGCTGTTCGTTGAATAGTAAGTCAGCATTTCGCGCACTTCTTCTTCGGTGAACCCCATCATTTGGTTAAATTGGGGGGTAAGTGAGTAGTTCGTGCCGATGTTGAAGCCACTCGTCAGGTCATCCATCGTTACGGGGCTTACGCCGGTGATGAAACAACGCTCTATGCTGGAATAAGTTCCTGCCTTCACCTTATTGAAGAAAGCACGCAGATAACCTTCGCCATGCGTTTCATCAGTGTAGCGGTGCAAGCTTTTGGCATCAGAAAGGATGGCGTTGGTGAAGTGGTCGTATTCGTCAATGAAGAGATACATTTTCTGTCCGGCACGTTCGCAGGCTTGATAGAGGTAGTCCAACTGCTCTACGGCCCCATTCACTTGGCGTAGTTCTTCCAGAGTTTCCGGAGGCAGAAGGTCGGCATATATCTTGCAGAAGTTCATGAAAGTAATGCTGCAATGTGCATCCAATCCTTTTCGATAATCGTTCAGTTCGCCGGTGATGCCTGAAAAGTTAAGGTAAAGCACCAGATAGCTGTTGCGGTTTACTGTGGGATGCTTCCCGATGTAGAGGTCACCGAATAAGTCGTTGAACTTATCGCGGGTACGCACATCGTAGTAGTGTTGCAGTACGTTTAGCGTGAGGCTTTTGCCAAAGCGGCGGGGACGGATGAAGAAAAAGAACCGGTCTGCCTGCTCTATCATAGGAATGAAGCGGGTTTTGTCTACATAATAATAGTCTTCGCGGCGGATGACTGCGAAGTTCATCATACCGTAAGGTAAACGCTTTCTGTTGGGTACTATATATTCCATTGGATCCATCTTCTGTCCTCCTGCTGATTTCTTATTTAACAACTTGCTTCTTTAGCGTTAACGACACAAAGATAGTAAAAGTTCTTGTTGGGTACGAGGCATCCTCAAAAAAGTATTGGAAAAACTCATTCACACTAAGAACTGCAGCCCTGGCAAAGCTATTTTGAAACAGCAGTGAAGGGGTGGAAATAATTCTCGGGGTTAGCTTGTATTTACTGAAAGATACTGTATTTTTGTGCAGAACTAAAAAAAGAACAGACTATGTTGGACATTATTTTGATCGTAATTAGTGCCCTTTGTATGATAGCCGGGTTAGCAGGTTGTATTCTGCCGTTTCTTCCCGGTCCGCCTATTGCTTATGTGGGGTTGGTTATTCTGCACTTCACGGATAAGGTACAATATTCTACGACACAATTAATCGTATGGCTATTGATTGTAGCTGTTTTGCAGGTATTGGATTATTTCACTCCGATGCTGGGAAGTAAATATAGTGGCGGTAGTAAATGGGGGAATTGGGGATGTATTGTAGGAACTCTTGTCGGTCTTCTTTTCTTGCCTTGGGGTATTATTCTTGGTCCGTTTCTAGGGGCGGTGATTGGTGAACTATTAGGAAATAAAGAGTTCTCGCAGGCACTCAAATCAGGTGTGGGCTCTTTACTCGGATTTATATTCGGAACTTTACTGAAGTTCGTTGTCTGCGGTTATTTTTGCTATCAATTTATCATAGGTCTTATTCGGTAACCTATTTGATGTTGTAAAACATTCGTAAGAATAGCCTATCTATTGCCTTTACATAGAGTACTAAATCGATGTGTGTTCGTCTTTATTGAAGTAGCACATTGAGGTAGTACCATGAAAAAGACTTTTATTTATCTTTCTTTTATCATTTTCTTGGGGTGGTTTCCCTCGCTTTTTGCGGGAGAAATTTATGTATCCCTGCAGGGGAATGATAAGAATCCCGGGACAAAGGAAGCTCCGTTTTATACATTAAACCGGGCAATCAAGCAGGCTCGTGAATGGCGTAGACTGAATCGGCCGGAAGTAGCCGGAGGAATTTATATTCGTTTGGAAGAGGGTGTTTATGCCCAGCGCAATTCTCTGTTTCTTCGTCCGGAAGATAGTGGGACACCCGATTCTCCAACTGTGATTTGTGCAGTAGATGGTGCTCATCCTGTGATTAGTGGTGGAGTTGCTGTTACGGGGTGGAAGCGTGGATGTAATCATCCGGCAATTCCTGAAAAGCTAAAGCAGAAGATATGGTCGGCAGAGGCTCCCCTAATAGGAAATAGAAGAGTAGAAACCCGGCAAATGTGGGTGAACGGTCATAAAGTTCAAAGAGCTGCGCAATTTCCTGACGGAGGATTGGAACGAATGATTGACTTCAATCCGGAGGAACAAACGATAACGATCCCTGACTCTTATGTGAACAGTTTCCGGGAATCACAGAGTATAACTGGACTACAAAATGCCAGTCAACTCGAAATGACTGTCCATCAACGTTGGGCGATTGCTATTTTGCGCGTGAAAAGTATAGACGTGAAAGACGGACAAGCTATAGTTCGCTTTCATGATCCCGAAAGTCGCCTGGAGTTTGCGCATCCCTGGCCGCAACCCATCATCGGAGGAGAGAAAGGAAATTCTTCCTTTTGTCTGACCAATGCACTGGAATTGCTGGACCAACCCGGTGAATGGTTTCAGGAATATCCTTCCGGCACGATTTACTATTATCCGCAAGCGGGCGAAAATATGGAAACTGCTGAAGTGATTATCCCTACCTTGGAAACTTTAGTGACCATAGACGGTACATTGTCCCGTCCGGTAAAGCATATACAATTTAACGGAATTACTTTTGAGCATACCTCCTGGATGCGTCCTTCTTATCAGGGACACGTCACTCTGCAAGGGGGATTTCCTTTATTGGATGCCTATAAACTACAAGAACCGGGGCTTCCGGAAAAAGCAGAACTGGAAAATCAAGCCTGGATCACCCGTCCCGAAACGGCAATATGTGTAAGAGGTGCCGAGCATATTGATTTCAAGCATTGCACGTTCCGTCATTTATCGTCCACCGGACTGGATTATGAATGGGCCGTTACTGCATCGAGCGTCGAAGATTGTCAATTTACGGATATTGGAGGAACGGCTTTACTGGTCGGTGCATTCCCGGACGGAGGATTTGAGACACACGTCCCTTTTATTCCTGCTGACGTACGGGAATTATGTTCCCATATTACTATCAGAAACAATTTCATCAGTAATGTGACTAATGAAGACTGGGGATGTGTAGGTATCGGCGCCGGATATGTCAGAAACATGGATATTTCTCATAATGAAGTCTGCCATCTGAACTATTCAGGGATTTGTGTAGGCTGGGGATGGACATCGCTGGAGAGCGGAATGTGTAACAACCGGATAGAAGCAAACTATGTACATCACTTTGCCCGTCGGCTATACGATGCAGGCGGCCTGTATACTCTTTCCAACCAGCCGGGTTCCGTCATGCGAAATAACCGGATCGAACATTTAATTGAGGCACCCTACGCTACGAATGACCGGGCTTTTTATATCTATCTGGATGAAGCTACGGACGGATATACAATGGAGAACAACTGGTGTCCCGCTGAACGTTTTGATTCGAACCGCCCCGGGAAAAAGAACGTGTGGAAGAATAACGGGCCTCAAGTGGCGGACAGTATTAAGTACAAAGCCGGAAGAATAAACCAAGATTGAAACAAATCAATGGATTAACATAGTCATCAATGTACTAATATAGCAATCAATAAACTAGTGTAATAATCATTAGAACTAGACTAGTATGGTAATCATTCAAACTAATATGATAATTATAGTAATCAATAAACGATATTTAATCAATAAAATAGATGAAACCAACGAACTACCACTTATTTGATTTCCTTGATTTCGATACCGAGCTATCAAGGAATGAGTCGCTTTGGAAAGCATACAAGCCAACGGCTGTTTATGAAAAGGAAGGAGATATTTACGTAACAGTTCCCTTTCAGAAGCAAAAGCTGGCTAACGATATGATGGCGGATACCGATGTTCCCCAGGAGGAATATACGTTAATCATCCGTCAGTATAACATCGGTATCACCCGCCTGTTTCTTGGCTTCGGTGATTATGTACTGACAGATGAGTCGGAAATGCTACAATTCAGTGACCGGATTCAGAAAGTGCCCCTGTTTATAAAAGAACAAAAAGGAAAATGGATTCTTTCGACGGAGGACGGAACGAAGCGTGCCGTTATCAATGTGGAAGAGCCTCTATTAGACCGATGGAGCGAATTGCTTCCCGACCCTCAAGAAACGCTTGACATCACTTTATACCCTGATGGAAAGCGTGAAATCCGCTTGTCAGCCTACGACCATTTTTCGCCTCCCCGCTACGATGCGTTACCTGTTGCTTTTTGCAAACGCGACGGTCGGAAAGAACGTGCAACGCTTTCTTTTGAATGTAAGCCCGATGAATGTTTTGCCGGAACCGGAGAACGTTTCTTTAAAATGGACTTGAGCGGACAGACTTTCTTCCTGAAAAACCAAGATGGGCAAGGAGTCAATAACCGGCGTACTTATAAGAATATCCCCTTCTATCTATCCAGCCGAATGTACGGAACATTCTACCATACATGTGCTCATAGCAAGCTCTCACTGGCCGGACATTCCACCCGTTCCGTCCAGTTTCTAAGCGACCAGGCATTGCTGGATGTATTTGTAATAGGCGGTGATACGATGGAAGATATTCTTCGCGGTTATCGTGACCTGACCGGCTATCCGTCTATGCCTCCTCTTTGGAGTTTTGGCGTTTGGATGAGCCGTATGACTTATTTCAGTGCCGATGAAGTAGACGAAATATGCGACCGTATGCGTGCCGAACACTATCCCTGTGATGTAATTCATCTGGATACGGGCTGGTTCCGTACCGATTGGCTCTGCGAATGGAAATTCAATGAAGAACGGTTCCCCGATCCGAAAGGATTCATCGGGCGGTTGAAAAAGAACGGCTATCGTGTCTCTTTATGGCAACTTCCATACGTTGCGGAAAATGCAGAGCAGATTGATGAAGCCAGAGCCAATGATTATATAGCCCCATTGACCAAACAACAAGCGACCGATGGTTCCAACTTCTCCGCCCTGGATTATGCCGGAACAATCGACTTTACTTATCCGAAAGCAACCGAATGGTACAAAGGACTATTGAAACAACTCCTGGATATGGGAGTAACCTGTATCAAAACCGATTTCGGTGAAAACATTCACATGGACGCCCTCTATAAAGGTATGAAGCCGGAATTGTTGAACAACCTGTATGCCCTGCTTTATCAAAAGGCTGCTTACGAAATTACGAAAGAAGTGACAGGTGACGGCATTGTCTGGGCACGTTCCGCATGGGCGGGATGCCAGCGTTATCCTTTGCATTGGGGAGGCGATTCCTGTAGCTCTTGGGATGGAATGGCAGGTTCTCTGAAAGGCGGTCTGCATTTCGGTCTGTCGGGATTTGCTTTTTGGAGCCATGATGTTCCCGGCTTCCATACATTGCCCAATTTTATGAACTCGGTAGTAGCAGATGATGTGTACATGCGCTGGACTCAATTCGGCGTATTCACATCGCATATCCGTTATCACGGAACCAATAAGCGTGAACCCTGGCACTATCCGGCCATAGCTCCGTTGGTGAAAAAGTGGTGGAAATTGCGTTATTCGCTCATTCCATACATCGTAGAACAAAGTAAACTAGCCATAGAAAGCGGCTATCCGCTCTTGCAGGCACTCATTCTGCATCATCCGGAAGATAAACTTTGTTGGCATATAGATGATGAATACTATTTCGGCAATGATTTCCTGGTAGCTCCGGTGATGAACAGCGAAAACCGTCGGGATATCTATCTTCCCGAAGGAAAATGGGTGAACTTCTTTACGGGAGAACGTCTGGAAGGAGCATGCTGGCTGAAAGACGTATACGTTCCATTGGAAGAAATGCCCGTATATGTGCGTGAAAATGCCGTGATCCCCATCTATCCGGAAGACGTGGACTGTACGGATGAAATGGATTTAAGCAAGAGCATGGCTTTACGCATAGATAATGATTATAAAGGATTTTGGAATAGATAAATAGAAATAACTCAAGTTTTGTAAGTAGCCTGAAAGGCTTACATAATATTGCGTAGAGTGATACCTTACGCTATATACCAAGAGGCTTTCAACCTAATAAATTACTTCCGAAACTTGAGTAGAATAAATAAAAAATGGCAGAGTATGAAAACATGGAAGAGTAATTTAGAAGAAACAAAACAACGTTATATAAATTGGTGGAACCATAAAGGAATCATTCTCAATATGTGGGAACACTTCCAGGAAGGAGTGCAACCACATGCAGAGATAGTACCTCCCGCGCCGGCAAAAGATTTGTCGCAAAAATGGTTCGACCCTCAATGGAGGGCTGAATATCTGGACTGGTACGTAGCGCACAGCAGTCTGAAAGCGGATATTCTTCCGGTTGCGAATACCCAACTGGGTCCCGGTTCTCTAGCCGCCATTTTAGGCGGAGTGTTTGAAGGCGGGGAAGACACCATCTGGATTCATCCCAACCCGGATTTCACCGATGAAATAGTCTTTAACCCTGAACACCCGAACTGGATTCTTCATAAAGAACTCCTGAAAGCCTGTAAAGCGAAAGCCAACGGACACTACTTTGTCGGTATGCCCGACCTGATGGAAGGACTGGATGTTCTGGCCGCACTGAAAGGAACGGATAGGGTATTATTGGACACAGTGATGCAGCCCGAAATCCTGGAACAACAGATGCAGCAAATCAACGACATCTACTTCAAAGTATTTGATGAACTATACGACATCATCCGTGAAGGCGACGAGATGGCTTTCTGTTATTTCTCGTCCTGGGCTCCCGGAAAGATGAGTAAACTGCAAAGTGATATTTCGACCATGATTAGTCAGGATGATTATCGCCGGTTTGTGCAACCTTTTATTCGTGAACAATGTCAGAAGATTGATTATACCCTTTATCATCTGGATGGAGTGGGAGCTATGCATCACCTGCCTGCCTTGCTTGAAATTGAAGAATTGAATGCGATTCAATGGACTCCCGGAGTGGGCGAACCACAAGGAGGATCTCCCAAATGGTACGATCTGTATAAGAAGATTCTGGCAGGCGGAAAGAGCGTGATGGCTTGCTGGGTGACATTAGACGAACTAAAACCCCTATTGGATCATATCGGCGCGGACGGTGTACATTTGGAAATGGATTTCCATAACGAAAAGGAAGTGGAACAGGCCATGCGGATTGTCGAAGAATATACCGGTTCTTCTACCGCTGTAAATACCAATGAACATCAACAGGATGCCGACTTGGCAGCTACCGGACAGGAACGTATTTGTATACGGGAAGAACAACACCAGGAAGAGGATAAACTGAAACCTCTGTATGAAGCCATTGTTGCCGGGAAACTGGAACCTGCGGTTGAAATCACCCGGCAAGCCATTGCGGAAGGAATAGCACCCCAAATGATTATCAATAATTATATGATTAAAGCAATGGGCGAAGTGGGACAACGTTTCCAGGATGGAAAAGCTTTTGTTCCTCAACTGTTGATGGCAGGACGTGCCATGAAAGGGGCTTTGGAACTACTGAAACCTTTATTGGCAGGAAGTGCTTCCACTACAATCGGTAAGATTGTCATCGGTACAGTGAAAGGAGATCTCCATGATATTGGTAAAAACCTGGTGGCTTCCATGCTGGAGGGTTGCGGCTTTGAAGTCATTAATATTGGTATTGATGTGACTTGTGACAAGTTTGTGGAAGCTGTGAAGGAAAACCATGCTGACATCTTGTGCATGAGCGCATTGCTGACTACTACCATGACGTATATGAAAGAGGTTATCCAGGCATTGGAAGAGGCCGGTATTCGTAATCAAGTGAAAGTGATGATTGGCGGAGCACCCGTCAGTCAGGGGTTTGCTGACGAAATCGGTGCGGACGGATATAGTGATAATGCGAATACAGCCGTAGCAGTTGCCAAAGAACTGATTGGAAATAAAAAATAGAATAAAAAGGCACGGATTACACGGATAAACACGGCTTTTAATTACATAGCCTATTAAAACCGTGAAATCCATGTAATCCTTGCCTGAAAGAAAATTAGATTTAAACTTACGTTACTTATTTAATACTTGAATTATGCATGTGAAATTCTTAGAGACATTAGATTGGAGTATTCTGATTGCCTACTTCCTTATTTTGATAGCTATTGGTATATGGGCAAGTTCAAAACGAAAAAAGGGGAGTAGTCTTTTCCTTGCGGAGAATTCGTTGAGATGGTATCATATCGGTTTCTCCATGTGGGGGACGAATGTCGGACCTTCCATGTTGATAGCTTCCGCAAGTGCCGGATTTACTACTGGTATTGTTTCGGGGAATTATGCCTGGTATGCATTTGTCTTTATATGTCTGCTTGCTTTTGTCTTTGCTCCCCGATATTTGGGTAGTCGCATTACGACATTGCCCGAATTTATGGGAAAACGTTTCGGACAATCTACCCGTAACATCCTTGCCTGGTATACCATTATTACCATTCTTATTTCATGGCTTGCATTGACTTTATTTGCCGGTGGAGTTCTGATCCGTCAGGTCTTCGATATTCCTATGTGGCAATCGGCATTGCTGTTACTTGTCATCTCCGCTTTCTTCACGATGCTCGGCGGACTGAAAGCTGTGGCCTACACGAATGTATATCAAATGATACTGTTGATTGTAGTATCAGCCACACTGGCTATCATGGGAATCTATAAAGTGGGCGGTGTAGGCGCACTGGTGGATGCCGTTCCGGCGGATTACTGGAATCTTTTCCATCCAAATGATGACCTGGCTTTTCCTTGGCTACCTATTATCCTGGGTTATCCTATTATGGGAGTTTGGTTTTGGTGTACGGATCAGTCGATGGTGCAACCGGTTCTTGCTGCCAGGAATCTCAAAGAAGGACAGATGGGAACCAACTTTACCGGATGGTTGAAAATATTAGATGTACCTCTTTACATTCTTCCCGGCATTATCTGCCTCGCTTTATTCCCACAATTGGAGAATCCCGATGAGGCTTACATGACAATGGTGACTCATCTGTTCCCGACAGGAATGGTCGGCTTGGTATTGGCTGTATTGACAGCAGCATTGGTAAGTACTGTCGGCTCTGCTTTGAATGCATTAAGTACGGTATTCACGATGGATATCTATGTGAAGAAAATCCGACCGCAGGCCAAGCAGAGAGAGATTATCAGGGTGGGACAAGTGGTTACGGTAGTCGGTGCACTGATCTCTGTGATAATAACCATAGCGATCGACAGCATCAAGGGACTGAATCTATTTAATGTTTTCCAGTCTGTACTGGGATTTATAGCTCCTCCGATGGCAGCCGTATTCCTCTTTGGCGTGTTCTGGAAACGCACCACTACTCTGGCAGCTAATATGGCTCTGACATTGGGAACAGTGTTCAGTATCGGAGTAGGAATCTTGTATTTATGGGTGTTTCCGGCAGAACAATATGATGCATGGCCTCATTTTATGCTGCTTTCCTTCTACTTATTCGTTATCATCGGAATAGGCATGATAGTAGTCAGCCTGTGGGATAAATCTCCGCAACTGGGAACCTTGAATATGGAAAAGATAGAGGACAAACCTGCACGAATTGTTCTTATCCTATGGGGATTACTTATTGTGACCATGATTGGGCTTTACATCTTCTTCAATGGCCACTAGTTTTTATTCACCACAGAGGACGCAGAGGACGCAGAGTTTTACTATTTTTTATTCACTATAGAGTAACACAGAGTCTCATGTATTTAGAATCGTATTTATCGCTCTGTTTTACTTGCAGAAAAAACTCTGTGTCCTCTGCGTCCTCTGTGGTGAATAAGTTTAGAAAAGAACAATACCCGCTTCGATAATAGCTCCCTTATCGTAATTGCTCGATTTATTATAGAATCTGGTTACCCCATATCCACCTGTTGCAAAGATGCCGAACTTCTTGGTAAATTGATATTCCAGATTTGCACGTGCCTGCAATGCGTACAGGCGTTTCGGGATGACCTCATCTTTGTTATCAAAAGCCTCGATGTGCTGGTATCCGAGGTCTCCGCTGATGGATAACCCTTTGTAAAGGGGGAAAGACAGACCGGCACGATAGGATGCGCTGGCCGAAAACTTATCATTCAATCCCTGATACATGGAACCCACTCCCAATATGGTATAAAACAACTGGTTCTTGAACCGTACCCCGATATTGGCAGGCGTTGCGTTTCCACCGTATACCATCATTTGCACTTTTGTATCAGGATTTGCATTCACCAAACCAAGTTGGAAACCTTTCATATCTTCTTTGTAGTAATTGACAAGACCAATTTGAAGTCCGCGCGCTTTCGTTGCGTAGTTGCATAATGCTACTTGCACTCCATTCAGCTTTGATGCGGTTATATTGGCAATTCCTGCTATCTGCAAACCGTTCATGTGTTCGCCTACTACATTTAAAAGTCCCGAAGCCATCAGACCACCGAAGCTCTGTCCGGTGATATTTGCTACTCCGGAAAAGTGTAAGCCCGAAGCCATATTGCCCGTCACATTCATGAAACCACTAATCATTAACCCCGAGTTGTTGTCTCCTCCGATGCTCGTTAGCCCGGATATGACTACTCCCTGTGCTTTGTCGCCGGTGATATTTACCAATCCGGCAGCAGAAAGCCCTACGGTGTTATCGCCGCTGATATTACTGATACCAGCCAGTTGAACGCCCCTCATAGTACCCCCTGCCAAGTTGGCTAATCCGGTGATTTGTACTCCGTTCATGTCACCATGAACCACGCTTCCCAATGCGTTGATACCCACACCGTTCAGACGGTTCATGGTAGACAGGAGGCCGATGTTTACATAGGTCGTCTGTGTACTGTCATGCGGTTGCGTGCATATATCTTTCCAGATGGATATATTGATCCCTGCACTCTTGTTCTGTGCCGGTAAAGAAACGGCAGCCATTAGTATAGCTGCCGTAAGTATTGTTTTCTTTATCTTCATTCCTTTCTCTTTTTCGGTTTAAGTTATATCTTTCTCTATGCAGCTGACAATCTATCAGCCTTTTGCCTCCTGATACAAATAACGCTTGATGCTCTTCTTCGGTGTCTTTTCAAATTCTTCCGGATAGATTTTCATCTTGGATATTTGGCTGTATGCCGGTAACATAGTGTTCAGTGTCACGCGGTTTTCTTCCATTACTTGTTCGATGTCTTCAGTCTTCAGGCCGTGGGCGAACGCATCGTCAAAGTCGGGATAAACAAGTCCGACAAGTTTCTCGTTTTGCTGAACGATAATGCTTTCAGCCACGTATGGCAGGTTGTTCAATTTATCTTCAATTTCTTCCGGATAGATATTCTGTCCGCTGGAGCTCAATAACAGGTTCTTGCTGCGTCCTTTGATTGTAACATTACCTTCTTCATCCATCAAAGCCAAGTCGCCGGTATGCAACCAACCGTCCTTGTCGATGACTTCTTGAGTGGCTTCTTCGTTTTTGTAATAGCCCAGCATCACATTCGGGCCCTTACATACAATTTCACCAACGATATTTTCGGGATCAGATGACAATACCCGTACATCCATCCGTGGCACAGCCTTTCCGCAAGACCCCGGTTTGAACTTTCTCCAATCTTCGTAGCAGATAATCGGGCCACATTCCGTCATTCCATATCCAACCGTATAAGGGAAATCAATCATTTTCAAGAATTGTTCCACTTCTTGATTGAACGCTGCACCTCCTACGATGACTGCCTTGAAGTTTCCGCCAAATGCCTTAATCATCTCTTCGCGCACTGTTGCCTTTATCTTGTCATTGATAATAGGCACTTTCAGCAATATCTTCATCGCCGGAGTTTCCAACTTCGGAAGTACGCTTTTCTTGATTATCTTTTCGATGATGAGTGGTACGGCAACAATCAGACTGGGTTTCACTTCTTCAAAAGCCTGGAAGATAATCTTAGGGCTTGGCATACGGGTGAGGAAGTAGATGTGGCAACCTACGGAGAACTCATAAAGGAATTCAAAAGCCAATCCGTACATGTGTGCCATAGGAAGCATGGAAACGATTTTATCTCCGGCTTCCAGTTCCAACACTTCAAAAGCAAATTTGGTATTCGACCACAGACTGCGGTAGGGGAGCATTACTCCTTTGGAATAACTCGTTGTTCCCGAAGTATAATTGATCACTGCCAGTTCTTCCGGTTCGTCTTTGTGATAAGCGACATGCTCTTTACGGAAATTCTTCGGATATTTTTTGCCGAACATTTCGTTCAGATGTTCGCGTGCATACGTGAGTCGTTCGCTGCGTGACACTAATAGGGTGAAGTCGTTCATCATCAGGATACCTTCCAGTAGCGGCATTGCCGACTCGTTCAGGTTTTCCCATACCATATCTCCTACAAGCAGTAATTTAGCTTCGGAGTGGTTGACGATATTATGCACGTTATCTGCTTTAAATTCATGGAGAATAGGTACAATAACGGCTCCATACGTCAGTGTGGCAAGGAAAGTAACTCCCCAGTGAGAGCTGTTTCTTCCACAAACGGCAATCTTGTCTCCTTTGCGGATTCCACTTTCTTCAAAGATGATATGGAGTTTCTCGATTTTACGAGCTACGTCTTTATACTGTAAAGTTGCACCTTTATAATCGGTCAGGGCATCCAGGTCCCAATTATTCTTGATACTATTCTCAATATAGGCTATAAAACTTTGTTCCATTGTTTTTTGCACATTTGGTATTAAATTGTGCAAATATAGCAATTATATTAAGAATGAAGAATTAAGAGTGAAGATTTTTTGGAAATGGAGGAGAGAGTAGTGGGGGAATTTGTGTGGCGATACGTTATAAATACAATGGATGAGGCTTATAATTGAATGAATGGTGCTTATGGTTGAATAAATGATGCTTAGTTGGATGAAGGCTTATCACAAAAGGGATTAACTTATAATAAAATAGA
>OOBI01001141.1_pt1 | contig 15762 bp, 10 predicted proteins | sample 1671081 | NCBI WGS metagenome assembly OOBI01 (sample SAMN06348120, study PRJEB24527) | human gut metagenome | biome: human gut; feature: ankylosing spondylitis patient; material: feces | host: Homo sapiens | place: China | collected 2015-10 | reverse complement strand
AACTCCTGTCACTCATTTGCCGGGTATAAAAAAACAAGGATTCCTAATGGAATCCGTACTAATGGTATATTTTAATTTTTACTAATTTTTTAAATTTTGCTTACTTTATCGGTGACATATTTTCTTCTTGCACTACTACCTACCTCGCTTTATAAGCACAAATACGAAAGGATAGAAGCATCTACGCTCTCCCTAAAAACAGTCCACAGGACTGTTTTCTTAACGGTCGCCTTCAACTCCTGTCACTCATTTGCCGGGTATAAAAAAACAAGGATTCCTAATGGAATCCTTGTTTTTTATGGTCGAGGTGACAGGAGTTGAACCTGCGGCATCTTGGTCCCAAACCAAGCACTCTACCAAACTGAGTTACACCTCGAAGTTCCTCATCTCTAACGCTCGTTTATTATATCCTATATAAACTTAAATGTCAACACTTTTTTTAAAATTTTTTAAAATTATTTTTTCTTTGTATTAAGTGGGCTAAAAGTCTTTCTAACCTCTAGCCCATTTCTATTTTATTTATTCAAAGGTCTTACGAATGTTTTAAAAATGTTCTTTGCATCTTTAGAGTCAATTCCATTTTCCAAAGCATACTGCAAAGTTTCTCTATCCTTTTCCCAATCATCAGGGTTGTTGCTTATGAAAAATAATCTTAACTGTAAATTGCCATCATCAAGAACAGAATATCTATATAGATAAGTAAAGATATTTTGTTCTTCTTCCATTTTTAGAAATGGTGCAATATTAATTTCTTCCGGTACTTCATTACTGTCTGCTTCTTGTAGCTTTAAAGCAAATTCTTCATCCAGATACTTTTCACAAACATCTTTTTCATAACCTAAAATTTCAAGTCTGCGACCTGCCTCTACTCTTTGTAAATTATTTAAATTATTATCCATAGTTACCTCTCACAAAAAACTAAATATCTATCAAAGCCACCACTACCGTTGGATATACAAGTCATAAGGATAATCATATCCTTATCATCATGAATAAATATATCATCAGCATGGTTAGGTTTAATTACCTTTGTACCTGTTACCTTATATGTAATCTTTGACCAATAGGTTCTTACCTTTACTTTGTCACCAATATTAAGTTGTCTAATATTGTCAAAGAAAATTCTTCCTACATATCCTGTATGACCAGCAAGAACTGCATTTGTATCTTTACCACCTATAGGCAAAGAAGTGTATGTTAAATGTGCTGCACCATAATTTAAGTGGTCTCTGGCAGTACCTAAATATATAGGTAACTTCATATCAATAGTAGGTGCTTCTAAGTATCCATACACACCGTCAAATATTCCATATTTACTTAACTTTAGGCTAGGCTCTACATATGAAAGAGAACTTGTCAGCTTTTCCCTTTGGTGTTCTTTAAGCATATTGTTATACTTAATGCTATCTTCCTTTAGTCTTTTAATATCAACATCATACACAACTTGTGTACCATCAGATAGGCAACCGTTACTGTCAACTTCACCATTTTTCTTGGCATCAGCATATGAGCCTTTTTTTGGGTGATTCGCTCTGGTTTCAAAGTCATCTGAAATACCCTTAGCCACATACTTACCATAAGTATTTGATACAGGTGGAAACAGAACAAGCCCTATACCGGTAACGAGAAAGAGTGTTGCAATAATTGTTAGAACTCGACGAACCTTTTTACTTTTCATCAGACTCTACCTTCTTTTCGGAATTATCATCAATATGCTTTAAAGAAGATTTTTTCTTATTCTTTCTAACTGCAATTAAAACAATAATCACAACTAAAAGAACAAATCCACCAATAACTGCACCGGCAACCCAATAAGGGATTTTGTAACCTAAGAAGTAGAAGCACTTTTCAAACGGTGCTTGTTTTACTAACTTATTCTTTGCCACTTCTTCCGGTACATACTTTGTGCGAACACCCCTTACAAGAAGTCTGTGGGTATTAATACCGTAAGGTGTACAAGTTAAAAGTGTTACATGGTCCTCATTAGGAATAATTCTAAGGTCATTTGTATCTTCCGGAAGAACAACTTTAATTTGGTCAACCTTATAGGCTAAAGTTTTATCAAGTACCTTTATGTAGAAAATATCCCCCTTAACAAGGTCAGTTAAGTTATCAAAGAAAGTTTGGTCAGGAAAGCCTGTGTGGGCAGAAATAACTGCATGGGTACTTTTACCACCGATAGGCATTGAAGTGTTCTGCAAGTGACCGGCACCTTTTTCCAGTACCTTTTTACTTGAACCATGATAAATAGGTAAATTAACATCAATTCTAGGTACAACAACATAACCAATAAGACCTTTACCATCAACATTAAGCACATCATTATAGTGAGCACCAATGGCTTTATATGCTTCTTCATCAAATGGGTCGGTAATAATTGAGGTTTGTGTTAAGCTATGATTATACTTTTTAGCAGATTTAAATAATTTAGTATTATCCTTTTTATCAAGTGTCTTAACAGTTTCTGTATAGTCATTCATACCGTCTTTAAACTTAGAATTGTTAATCATAGAACTAACAAGAGGATAACTCATTATTCCAAGACCAATTATAAATATCAAAATTATTGCGATTATCGGAAGTTTCTTTTTCATAAACATTGTCCTTATTTCTTAATAATACAATTATAAAATATACATAAAATAATTGCAACACAAAAAATATTGGGATGTAGTCACCCACATCCCAATTAGAAAAATTACATATATCAAATAAAGTTTTAACGATTATTTGTTTATATTAAAATTACTTAGAAGTTTTCTTTCTCTTTAGAACTACAAACATTACACCTGCAAGAACGATTAGAGAAGCACCACAAATTGTGAATAGAGTTGTACCCATACCACCTGTCTTAGGAACTGTAATCTTTACATTCTTAACTGTCTTTGTAACGAAAGCGAAAGTATTGTCACCTGCATTTGTTAGACCTGTTAGTTCATACTGAGCATCATTTGCACCGACACTTGTCTTCTGAGTAATTGTAGGAGTTACTTTGATTTCTGTCCAAGCAGCATCACCTGTTGGTAGAACATAACCTTCCGGAGCTGCAGTTTCCTTAACATAGTATGTACCGGCTGCTAGCTGAATTTCCTTACCACTATTTGTGAACTGTACTAGACCGTTATCATCTGATGTAGCAGTAGCAATTTTAGTAGTCTTATCAGCCTTGAATAGGTCGAACGTTGCACCTGCAAGTTTCTGACCACCGTTATCTTCCTTTACAACCTGTAGGTTGAAAGCAAATACCTGTACTGTTGGACCAGGTTCAACGATTTCTGTATCGTCATTAGCGTAGTCTAGAGAAACCTTGTTGTCATTTGAAGTCTTACCTACTGTTGCATTTTCATTAACTGTAGCATTAAATACAACTACCATCTTCTTGTCAGCATCATAAATGTTCTTTACATAACCATCTGTATCAGCCTTGAAGTTAACTGCAAATGTATATTCTGTACCCTTAGCTGTGAAAGGTACATCTACTGTATAATCAGCAGCATCTACTAGGTCAGCAGCACTTAGTGAAGAAGCATCAGTTGTGTAGTAAACCTTAACAGAATCCTTGTTAAATGTTAGACCTGCATCCATCTTATCAGCGATAGCATATTTCTTTAGCTTTGTTGTTTCAGAACCGGGAACATTAGCTTCTAGCTTAAATTCAACTGTGCTACCTAGACCGGCTGTAGCATACTTAGCGTTAACATCTGTATTATCAACCTTAGTGATTGTCTTGTCAAGAACGATGTCCTTTGTGCTAACCTTAGAAGCTAGGTCAATTGTACCAGCTTCAACCCACTTCTTTGTAGCATCATCATACTTAGGAAGAACTACGATTGAGTCATTAGCCTTTGTAGCAGTAGCCTTAGCAACCGGGTGAATGTAGTAGATACCGGCTGTTAGGTCTGTGTATGTAACAGAAGCTGTTGTAGCGTCCCAAGTCTTAGCAGCAGAACCTAGGCTTGCTAGGTTGCTCTTACAAGCAGTAATTAGAGTTGATGTGTTAGCATCTGTACCTTCAGCTTCAACTGCTGTTTTAACATCTGTAGGTAGGCCTGTTACTGTTGTAACTGCACCTGTTGTTGTATTAATACCAGCAAGCTTGTAAATGTCAAACTTAAACTTGCCTACAACTGTTGGGTCACTTAGTTTGAAAGTAACTTTTGTTGAAGCATCTCTTGCTGCACTGGCACTAAATGGAATCATAAGTGCTAGTGTTGCAACTACAAGAAGAGCTGCAAAAATTTTCTTAATTGATTTTGTCATTTTTCATCTTCTCCTTTTTAATTAAAATATATATGTAATTTATTTCCTACCATGTTTATTGGTTGGAGCTTTTGCTCCAAGTCTTCTCTTTCTTAGCATATAGCCACAAGAACAAATTGCACCTAAACCAAGAACTAATGTACCATAAAGAATAAAGTTATGTTGCATTAGATAGTTAATACCGGCATAAGGAACTGTGATTAGTGTGTTTAGAACTGCAAAAGAATGAGTATATACATTCTTTGTAGAGTCATAATGTCCACCATCAAATGAGAACCACTGTTCATTAGTTGAAAGTGTATAACCTTCAGCTGATGCAGTTTCTACAACATAGTACCACTGATATTCCTTAGTACCACCGTTACCGTTTTTACCTGATTTGAAAATATCAAGGTCAGTAAATGTTACTTCACCGTTACTATCAGTTGTTTTTGACTCAACCTTAGTACCAGTTCTTATACCATCATCATCAACCTTATATAGTGTAAATTCTGCACCTTCAAGTTTCTTAGCATCAGCAGGAACAGTACCGTCAGGGTTAACCTTGTCAGCCTTTAGAACTGTAGCCTGAGCCTTAGTTGATGTATTTTCAAAACTTGCAATAGCAGATGTATTGTTAGCATCAATAATTTCTTTTACAGATTGTGAATAAGTACCTCTATAATAAGTACCTGTTGCCTTTAGAACACCGTTATCCTTAGCAACAACAACTTTAAAGATATATACTGAAGAATCAGTTTGATAATCGTGACCATCAACTAATGGTTCTTCTGTAATCTTATATAGATATGTACCTTCTGTGCTATAGTCAATAGAATTAAATGCTGCATTACCATCAACAACAGTTGAAATTGTATCTGTTACCGAAGAAGTATCTTCTGTTGTAACACCACCAACAGTTGTAGAAGCAAGACCTACTAATTTAAACTGGAATGTTGAACCATCATAAACCATTCTGTCAAGTGTCTTTGTAATACCGGCAGTAATACTTGCAGGAGTTACTGTGTTGATAACATCAACAGTAGCACCGGCATTACCAAGTATGCCTGTATTGGTATTCTCTGTACCATAAGAAACCTTATATCCACTTGGTGTATGTTCTTCAACCTTATACTTAACACCTACAGGAATTCCTGTGAATGTATATGGTGAACTCTGAGAAATCTTACCGGTTAAACCGTAATCTTGATATACACCGTCACCGTTAATGTCAAGTTTTAAAGTAACATCAAACTGTGTATCATCTGTAATAATTTTATTACCACTTTCGTCAACAACACTCTTATTTACTGTAATATTAGCAACCTGAGGTGTATTTACATAATCAAGTCTTAGATGAGTTGAAATTAAATCATCATCTGCTTTATTTTTATACTTAAAGTTAGAAACCTTTGTGTCCCCTGTTGTAATTAAGTCCGGTGAAGTGCCACTAACATCATACAATGACCAATTAGTATTGTAATGACCGGCTAACAAACTTTCCTTTGTAGTATCAATTGTATAATCACCACTGGAAGGTGGGGTTAAAGCAAACTTAGTTACTTCACTAATTGAACCGGAGTTGTCAACAACACTAATATCACCGGTAGAGGTTGATCTCCAAGCCTTAACGTTAATACAATTTGTATTTTCGGTAATTGCCGAGAATCTTACTCTGTTCCAAACGCCCATATCATCTTTTCTACCGATAATAAAGCTTTTATTACTGCTACTATCTTTTTCAGATTCATAGTAGTAAATTGTTCTACCATCTGTTTGATAAGAGAACATTTGGTGGAATGTGTTACCGTTATCAAAGGAGATTGCAGGAACTGCACCATTATTGAAGAACCACGAACAACTCATATCCTTTGTATCAAGGTAAATCAAACTATCGGTATCCATATTAGAAATAATAGTTTTCTTTGGTGTACCTTCGGTAACAGTTAAATTATTATCAATAGCAAACTGACTGTTAAAGGAAGCACTGTCACTATCAGATAGTGTAGCTGTGTTGCCATTAGTCTTGGCATTATTAATTGTGCCATTGTCAGAATACTTATATTTCTTATTACTTACAGCTGCACCGTTTTCTTGAATAGCAAAGCCAAAGTCATCAGCATTCTTAACTGCTGTCTGTAGTTTAGGGTTAACATTAGATGTATCAACTGTCTTTGTAACATCAAGTGAATCAGTAATAGGTTCAAAGTTGAAACCAACCTTTAAGTTAGACTCAATCATACCTCTTTCCATATAGAAAACAGTTAGTGTATGGTGAGCGTTAACATTGTTGTTGTTAAACTTGCTTGAACCTCTGGTTTCTGTATCATCAGAGAACAGAGCTGGAAATTCAGCTGAATAACTGTAACCAGACTTATCTGAACTATTCTTATATACTAAATCAGAGCCTTGGAATGTAGTATCAATATTATTTACATAAGACTTTAAAGTTGTAAAGTCAATACAACCCTGTGACATCTTGTGGTCACCACCCATATCAAGTACAAGTACACCATCAAGATAAACCCAAAGGTCATCGTCACCTGAGAAGTTAAATACTGTATCCTCTCCATTAGTTTTACCGTTAGCACCAAGAGTAAAATCTAGGTCTAATCTCATACCAAAGCCAAAGTCATAACCATTATTGCTATGATCCTTTTGTCTGTCAAATGGGAAGAAACCGGGATTGTTAATAGTACTTTTCGAGAAACCACTTAAAGCATCATAAACCGAGTTACTCTTACCACCGGCATAATTCATTGTAAGATTTCCACCACTTGCAAGATTTTCATAACCATCAAAGTAGCAGTTATCTTTACCATTTAAACTATCATATTCATAGTAATCCTGACCGTGTTTATCAGTTGTCTTTCTCATAGGGAAGTCAGAATGAACAACTGTACCATAGCCATTATTTACAAGCCAATCTTCATCAAAGTATGGCATTGTAACACCATTCTTACTTAACTTCTTGTTATCTGCAAGTGTAACATCGGCAAGACCGGCAACAGAACCTGAGGTTCCTGATGATGTGGCATTTGAGTTATTTGGTACACTCAAAAACTTCTTTAGGTTACTTACGCCATAACCCGCATAACCGTCTTTTTGATAACCGTCTTTATCTGTGTTAAAATCACCAAAATAAAGAGGTGTTGTCCACGAACTGTTATTTACTCCGTTAGCATACTGTGCAATAGCTCTGTTGAACTTTTCATATGGTTCTCTGTTGTGGCTAGTGTTACCAGACTTAACTGTACGATAGAAACCTGACAAGCTTGTTCTCCAAGAACCATCAACTTCTTCATCGTTATAGTAGTCGAAGAATGTACTCTTAACATTAAGAAGTTCTGTGTCTGATGAATGGTTGATTACACCACTCTGTGCTTTGTAGCTATGACCAGTACCACCTTGAGTTACATCACCTGTTCCTAAATTATTAAGAGTAAATGTAACCTGACTATCATTTGAGTACTCACAATACATATCAACAGTAATTTCTGTTGTACCAGCTGGAATAACAAATGACATATTGCTAGCACCGGCATCATTTGTTAAGCCTCTAACGATCTGTGTTCCTTCACTAAAGGAAGCACCAGACTTAGAATAATATTCCCCGTTACTGTTGTAGATTTTGAACTCATAAGTCTTTTGACCAGTTAGTCTAAAAGTTCCGGTATAATGGTTATTATCACCATTAACTTTAGTTAGTGCAAAACTTGTATCAGCTGTTGACCATATTGGACTGCACATATCACCAACAAGATAGTAGTCAACGCCTTTAGTCATTGTACCACCGGTAACTTCAATGTCCTTTTTTGCACCAGACTCAGCTACACTCTTATTTACAGCAACGGCAGAAATACAAGAAATGATTATCATTACTATTAATGTAATTGCTGTTAAAGACCTGGCAGCTACTTTTGATGTTTTGTTAATCAAAGTTCTTTCTCCTTTCTTCTTTTAAGTGTATTAAAATACACTTATATTTCCATAATTTGTCTGTCTTTAATACAATAATTATTATAACACAATATTATATTTTTAAAATAGTTATAGTAAACAAGAATTTTAGTGCCCCTAGAGAAATATTTTATGCAATATCTCTCTACACTAAAAATTTTTACTTATATATCATATACTTATTATACAAAATAGACAATAAATTTACAATATACTTTAATTTTATTCATCATTTCGTAATATTGTTATGCATCCAGTATGAAACTTTGTATAAATGCACAAATGATAGGCATAGTTTTTGTGCATAAAAAACAAAGTGCCAACAATTGTTGACACTTTGAATGTTCATAGTTTATTTACTTATGCCCAGTTACCTGTGAACAGATTGCCTGAACCCCAACCGGTAGCAACATACTTTGTGCTTAAACCGATTGTTAAATCATCTGACTGATTCCAACGATTATCCCAAGTATTTTCTGTTGTTTTGCCGTTCATACGAACAAAGATAACTGTATCCATACCATCAGGTACTTTTACTGAGTTACTGTTGTCTAGGTCAACCCATACATAATTTGATGTATTTGATGAGTTAAAGAAGTAAGCAGCCCATCTTTCATCACCGGCTGAAACTGCTGATGGGTCAAGTGTTAACACCTTATCACCGGCAGAAACAGTAGATGATGGAGTAGTAGCAGTTGTAGGAACTGTTACTGTTGTAGCTGATGTTGTTGTAATTGTATTTGTAGGAATTGTGTATGTAGGTTTCTCATCAGAGAAGCTTTTACCTGATGGGAAACTTGATACTGTACCGGCAACATACTTCTGTATCATTGTTACATCCTTAACATCAACATGATTATCATTATTAACATCCGATGACTTAAGTTCTGTAGCACTTAGGTCAGTTATATTAGCAACATACTTTTGTAATCTTGATGCATCCTTAACAGTAACTGAATTGTCACTGTTGGTATCACCATATAGGTGAGTATCAGGAATCTTTGTTGCAATAATTGTTACATCAGTATCTGCTGTAACATTAAAGCTAAGTGTACTTGTTGCTGAGTTATAAACAGTTGAAGTAATGTCGTTACCACCACATACTACCTTAGCATAAACAATTTCGTAACCATCTTCAGGTTCAATTGTCTTTGTAACATTTTGACCATTTGTTACTGTTTCTGTAGAAACACCATCATTAAAGTTCTTAATCTTTGATGTGTTGTAAGTGATTGTTTTCTTAGCAGAAGTTGTTGTAGGTGGTACTGTAGTAGTTGATGTTGTTGGAGTTGTAGGAGTTGTAGGAGTTACACCTCTGTCAAATGTACTTGCATCAACTAGGATTAGAGAACTTCTTGCCGGTACTGAAACAGTAGAACCGTTAACTGTACCTAAGTTCTTTAGACCTGCACTGTTACCGTTAGCAACAGTTACCCAAGATGATGGAAGTGTTGTACCGGCTTGTAGCTTAACTGTCTGAGTGTTGGAAGTTGCATTTGTAATTACTGCAACCATACCCCACTCCTTGTTAGCGTTAGCTGTCTTGTTCTGCATTGTATATGCAACAACACCACTTGGAGTTGAACAGAAGTAAGATGAATTTACAGAAGTCATTGAGCTATCTGTAAATGGACTATATACAGAACGGATTTCTCTTAGACCTTTATAATAACTTACTAGATCAGAATACTTAGAAACTCTGTTCCAATCAATTAAGTTCTTGCTATCGCCCTTGTTGTAAGAGTTATCTTCGCCGTACTTAGTTCTGGCAAATTCTTCACCGGCAATAGTAAAGTTAACACCTTGTGAAGTAAATTCAATTACTGACGCAAGTTTGTTCATTGCAAGGTATGTTGAGTTAGTACCGTCATAGTCACTACTACCACAAACCTTCATAATCTTATCCCAAAGAGTTAAGTTATCGTGACAGCAAGAATATGTTACTGTCTGAGTAGGTGCTTTTGACCAGTTACCACCCCACATTGTGGAGGTGTTAGCCATTTCACCGGCTTTGACTGCAGCATCAAAACCACTTGCACCCATAATATAACCTGATGCTGCACCGTAGTTATCGTTGCTACCTCTGATAGCATCTCTAACCTTATCGTTAAACATACCAACTCTTGGATTTAGCTTACTTGCGTTATCCATTAGTGCTGCTGATGAGTTAGCAATACCGTTAGGGTCTCTTGGCCATGTACCTGTCCAAGGTTCACCATAAGTTAAAATTCTCTTATCAATAGTATCAAGCTCATCTCTAAGCTTATTCATCGTTGTAATATCGTGACAACCCATTAAGTCAAAACGGAAACCATCAATATGGTATTCATTTACCCAATACTTAACTGAGTCAATCATATACTTTCTGTACATTGTCTTATCGGAAGCAGTTACATTACCACAACCTGAACCGTTAAGGAACTGACTACCGTTCATTCTGTAGTAGTAACCCGGAACTGTATTTTCAAAACAAGAATCTGTTGTGTTATATGTGTGGTTATAAACTACATCCATAACAACAGAGATACCGGCATCATGAAGTGCCTTAATCATTGTTTTCATTTCCTTAATTCTTACTGCACCGTCATATGGGTTAGTAGAGAAAGAACCTTCAGGAACATTGTAGTTCATTGGATCATAACCCCAGTTTTGACCACCCTTTGTTTCATCAACTGAACCAAAGTCATACATTGGCATAATCTGAACACAATTTATTTTGTTTTCAATTAGATAGTCAATACCTGTTTTAATATCGCCTTTACCGTTAAGTGTTGTGCCATGCTGAGCAACACCTAGGAAAGTACCTCTCTTGTCAGCATCTACACCTGAAGAACTGTCAATAGAAAAATCTCTTACTGACATTTCCCAAACTGTAGCTTTTGAAGAGCTATTGAAAAGAACATGAGAGTCATTGTTCCAACCATCAGGATTAGTTGAATTTAAATCAACAACCATTGAACGCTTACTGTTAACACCACAAGCTGTTGAATATACATCTCTTGTTTCATTTGTTTTGCCATTGACTGTTACTAGGTATGTGTAGTAGATACCGTTTAAGTCACCACTTTGTTTTAATGACCAAACACCATTAGAACTGTCTTTAGTCATATCATAAGTGCCAATGACACCTGCACCAGCTTCACTATCTGAACCTGTCTTGTATAGTTTAACCTTCACGCTAGATGCTGAAGGTGCCCATACCTTAAAGGTTGTAGAGTCAGCTGAATAATTTGCACCCAAGTCGTTACCGCTATAAGTGGCATACCCATCACTTGAGTTAGTATACGCTGCTACTTTTTCCACATTAATACCTGCCCCGGTTAGATTTTTGTCGATTGTAGCTGACAATGCTGAGAAAGTCGTTGTTGTAGCCAAAACAACCAGCACCATTACCAAAGATAATGGTCTAAACAATTTTTTCATTTTAAGTGCCTCTCTTTCAAATTTCATAAAATAGATTTACCAAAATCTCTTACTATTAATTATATCAAAAAATACAGTAATGTACTATACTCTTTTTCCATAACATTAAGTTTAAGGTTTTATATAAAAGTACTAATTTTATGAACATATTATGAACAGAAAAACCCTTAAAAAAGGAGCAGTGACCTACTGCTCCTTTACAAGTCCTTGTAATACTATCACAAACCTTGAAATTTTTCAAGGCTTATTATAATATGTAATATTTTAAACATTATCTATTAAAACTTAAACCTTTAATTATTCACAAGGCAACTGTTCTTACCTTTCCACCAATAGTATTAACATAGGTAGGGTCATTTATAGAAATTTCTTTGTCTTTGTCAATAGTTTCCTGCACCCTACTCTTAACATAAACCTCTAATTCTTTTAAAGACAAGTGGTTATAATCTTTTAGTGGAAGTTTGTTCATAATCATTTTTCCACTACCACCCTCAATAGCAAGTGGTGCAAAGAAAGTATTTCTCTTGACTTCCCCATTTTGTATATTCATTCTTATAAGTATTTTTCTCTTTAACTTGTAGCCAATCAGAATATCCATAGCACTACCGTTACCGATATAGTTATAACATTCTTTAGTGACTCTCTCTATCATAATCTGTAGTCTGTCTATCTTTTCAATAAAAGACAGGTTAGTATCTCTCAATATACTTTCCACTACATCAATATAGTCTATTCCGTTATATTTTGTAATGCCACAACAAGCCCAAATAAGATTTTGCTTTTTGTCAACAAAAACCTTCTGTCTATTGTCCAAAAATTTATTTGGTGCAATAGTTTCCCTTGTGTCACTACCTGCTACTATTCCATTTTCATTTCCAATCACACAAATATATGACATAGCAACGCTCCTTTTTTAATATTATACAACCAAAATTAAACAATTTCAACATTAGGTATTAATTGAATTTTTCTGAAATATGATATATAATCAAGATATAATAAGTATTAGAAAAGAGGTAATTATATGAGAATATGTATTTTCGGTTCAGCAAGTAACATCATTGATGATTCATATATAAAAGCAACAGAGGAACTGGGTTATGAACTTGGCAAGAGAGGTCACTCCCTAGTATTCGGTGCAGGTAGCGAAGGACTTATGGGTGCTTCTGCAAGAGGTATGAAAAAGGCCGGTGCTGAGATTACCGGTGTAGTACCTGAATTTTTCTTTGATGACAAGATTGAAAGTTTATTTACTGAATGTACTAAACTAATCAAAACTGAGTCTATGAGAGAAAGAAAGCACATTATGGAGGAACTAGCCGATGCTTTCATTATTACTCCGGGTGGTGTAGGTACATTTGAAGAAATGTTTGAGATTGTTACTCTAAAGCAGTTAGGCAGAATCAACAAGCCTATTGCTATTTACAATATTAACCACTACTACGATAACCTACAGGAAATGATGGAACATTCAATGCGTGAAGGTTTTGTAAAGGAAAAATGTCACGACCTATACCGTTACTTTGATGATATGGATAAACTTATTAACTTTGTTGAAACTGACAAAGGTACTAAGTGGACAGTTGCTGAACTAAAAAGATAATATACTATATACGGTAAGCAAAAAACCTATGACGAAAGTCATAGGTTTTCTTTATGCTTTAAACCACAACTTGCTTTCCATAGCACCCATCTTTGTGGTTATTTGATACCATACTTTATTTTTGTTATCAACATAATAATCTTCAACTTTAGTGATAGTAGAGTCGGAATTAACAGTAGCAACTGTTTCGGAATATTTATTATGGTCAGACTTTAGTTCAGTACCTTTTGAAAGGTCATAAATATCTTGACCTAAATACATTCTTTCACATTTACTGTATGCAGAAACAGTAGACTTACTAACCTGCTGTATATTTACAGTAAAATTACTTTGTTCTTGCGCAAAAACAGAAAGGAAATATTCTTTGCCACTTTCAAAATAAGCAAAATAGTCATCGGTATTATTCTTTACCGTTGAAAGTTTTTGTGTATTCTTGGTGGCTTTATTAATGTCAAAATCAACACTACTACCCTTTAAAGTAACTCTGTAATATCCACTTTGTGACGGTAAGAAATTCATAATGCCATTATTACCGTTTGACACTTCAAGAGTAGAGTATCTATTGCTACCTACATATACAGGATACTTTGTATATACTTCATAGTATTCATTACAAGGTGCATATTCAATATTATTTTCTCTTGCATAATCCTCAACAATACTACCGGCTACACTACAAAGCATAAAGTCTTGTTTTTCATTACTAAAAGTATCTTTGCCGATTTTTCTTATGCCCTCACCAACAGTCATTTTACTTAGTGAAGTACAGCCATAAAATGCTTCATCATCAACAAATAGCAATTTATTAGGGAAAGAAACACTGGTTAGATTCTTACAATTTTTAAACATTGCCTTGCTGATTTTTTGAAGATTACCGGGCAATGTTACCTTTTTTACCGAAGAATTTTCAAAAGCATTGTCCCCAAAGTTAGTTACCTCTGAATTAAACTTAACTTCCTTTAAATTCTTACAATTGGCAAAACAGTAACTGCCAACTTCTTTTAAATCCTTTGGCATTTCTACTTTTTCAACATTAGTATTATAAAAAGCCTTTTCACCTACAGAAACAACACTTAGTCCGTTTATTAGGTCAGGAATTTTAAGATTCTTTTCATCACCGGTATATTTTACAATTTCAATGCCAATGCCACTTCTCTTAATTTCCATACCACTTGGAGAAAGCTTTATTACACAGGTAAAAATAAGGAACAAACAAAGTACCGTTACCAAAACTAAAACAATAACTCCACCGACAATAAGCCTTATTGTGCTTAAATTCTTCTTAGTTACCTTTTCAATTGTTATGTTTTTTACATTTTCTTCAGCCATAACATACCCCTAAAATTTATCTACCTTGATTTTAACATTATTATTTAGGTAGGTCAAGGTAATAAAAAAGGACTGCTAAAACTTTAGCAATCCTTTAGTGAATTTTCAATTACATTTCAAATAGATACCAGCTACCGTCATACTTAACAAAGTAAACATCTTTAGTTAGGTCATTCTCATCTAAAGAGGCTAAACCTGCAATAGCATTTGCAGTATCGTTATCAAAGTCAATATCATACTTAACCTTAGCTTTTGTTACTTCCTCTACTTCTCCACCATCATATCCGTCATAATCTTCATATCTATCTTGGATATATTCTTTCCAAGTGTAGTTATTTGCTTCACTACAGTTAGAGTCAGTTACATCTTCTTCACTCTTCACATCAAAGTCAATTTCAAAACTATAAATATCTCTAATACCCAATATATCGTCAATATCACTTTGAGTAATATCCATATCCTTGACCATAAATTCAGGTACACATTTCTTGATAGCCTCTACATTTTTATCATTAATACCATCTTCCAGACTATCAAGTACACCGTTAATACCACTGTTATCTATAACACTAAACACAATGACAACTGCAACAATAATGGCTACTACACCACCGACAATACCTAGGATAAGTGGTAGTACCTTTTTAGAACTCTTATTCTTTACCGGTTGACCAGTAACCGGATCAATGACAGTTTGGTTAACACCCTGATTTGGGAAGTTGTTAAACTGAGGCATACCATTCTGAGGTTGGAAGTTACCCTGTGGAATATTGTTTTGTGGATTGTAGTTATTAGGAATATTGTTTGGAACATTACCCTGTGGAATATTATTATTCGGCATAGTATTCTGTGGGTTATAGTTATTTGGAATGTTACCCTGAGGAACATTGCCTTGTGGATTATAATTATTAGGAATTTTGTTTTGAGGAACATTGTTCTGCTTGACATTACCCTGATGAACAAAATTACCCTGAGATACATTGTTCTGATGTACAGAATTATGCTGATTGTTATTCTGAGTAACACTGTTCTGTTGAGCATTATTCTGTGGAATATTATTCTGCTGAGTGTTACTATCAGAAACATTATTCTGTGGAATTGGATTTGACATTTCTATTTTTTGACCACAACTGGCACAAAACTTTGCACCATCCGGATTTTGAAAACCGCAATTTTTACAAATCATATTTTACCTCCAAAATACAATT
>OOBI01001124.1_pt1 | contig 15968 bp, 5 predicted proteins | sample 1671081 | NCBI WGS metagenome assembly OOBI01 (sample SAMN06348120, study PRJEB24527) | human gut metagenome | biome: human gut; feature: ankylosing spondylitis patient; material: feces | host: Homo sapiens | place: China | collected 2015-10 | reverse complement strand
GGAGTTCAGACGTGTGCTCTTCCGATCTGTGTGATATCTTCTGAAGATGCTGTTGATACTATGCGTAAGGCATATGAGCTGGGAATCACAGATTATATCACACGACCGTTTGATTCTGTGATTGTAAAGAAAAGAGTTCAGAATACCTTAGGCCTCTATATGAACCAAAAGCATCTGATAAATGTGGTTTATGATCAGGTTTACGAAAAAGAAGAAAATAATAACATCATGATCCAGATTATGAGTAATATATTGGGATCTCGTAACAGCGAGAGCAGAGAACACATCCTGCATATTAAAACAGCAACGGAGATGATGCTGAGACAACTGGTAAAAGTAACAGATGCTTATCCTTTGACAGAGACAGATATTGCTTTGATTACAACTGCTTCTTCCCTTCATGATATTGGTAAGATTCGTATTCCGGAAGAAATATTGAATAAGCCAGGCAGACTTACCGATGAAGAATTTCAAATTATGAAAACCCATAGTGAGCTTGGCGCAGCTATAATTAAGGATATGGACTTTCCACAAGATCATCCACTGGTGCATACCGCATGGGAAATCAGCAGATGGCACCATGAAAGATGGGACGGAAAGGGTTATCCGGATGGCTTGAAAGGTGAAGAAATACCAATCTCTGCACAGGTGGTATCAATTGTCGATGTTTATGACGCACTTACAAGTGAAAGATGTTATAAGAAAGCATTTGATCATGACACAGCGATTCAAATGATCCTGGATGGGCAATGCGGACAATTTAACCCCATCCTTCTGAAATGTTTGAAAGAACTGAGGCTTCAATTTTCAAATATGTTTGATAAGGAAATGGATGAAAATAGCTATTACCATGAAGTACAGAGACTTTCTAATGAAATACTTAGCGACAGATCTTTGCCGAGCCAAAACTATTCACAGAGTGTTGTCAAGGTCATGCAGGAAAAGATCGATTTCTTTAAATCAAACAGTGGAATGAACTCAATTGATTACAATGCAATTTCAGGCCAATTAACTATCTTAAACGGAGAACATCAGATATTATGTCAGAGAGATAATCCGAAATTCAATTTGCTCAAAGAATTTGGAGTAAATGAAGAAGATGTTCAATGTATTCGTGTTTTATTACATCAGACATCTGTACAAAATAAAGAAATATCTGCCACGATAAAAGCGACGGTGGATAATAACAGTCAGATGTATAGAATGAAATTGCATACATTGTGGTCGCCTTTAAAGAAGGATGGATACATTGGAATCATTGGATATTTTGACACTGTAAAATAGAAAAATACAAATTTAGTATAATCACAATGCCACGTAAAGGGATAAAAATGAATAAATCAGTATTGCAAAGGGGTATCATTTTTATATTGTGCATTTGCATCCTTTTTTCAATCTGTCCGGTTTATGCTTTTGCAGCAGAAAATCAGAAAGAGAGAGTTGTCAGGATTGGTGTACCGGATGATACATATGATAAGATATATGATATGATTTTGATGGATATCCAGATGCCGAATATGGACGGCTATGAGGCGACCAAATGTATCAGACATTTACAGGATATAAAAAAGGCAGAGATCCCGATTATTGCCATGACAGCAAATGCTTTTCAAGAGGATGCTGAAAAGTGTATTGCTATTGAAATGAATGCACATCTGGCAAAACCTTTGGATATTGAGAAGATGGAGCAGACTATCTGTAAACAGTTAAGAGATGTAAAGATTGAAAAATAGAATATAGGATAGACGTATAAAAATGGAGCATATTAGTTTATGTTCTGTTTTTTTGCCTTAAAATTCAAAAAATCAGGAACCAGGACTCCTTGGAACAGTAGGAGGTGGTTTATGACTAATATATGTACGCTGGACAAAAAATCAATGTGCAAAATAGCAAAAGTTTATCCTAATCCCTGACAATACAAGCTTTCATACAGCTATATGCTCCGAAAGCCTTATGAAAGCAAGTTGTAAAATCGTTAAACGGTTGTTTTTATAGGATTATAGGCGAAAAAGTATCATCGTTCAGTAAGTAACGTTGCCATGGTATGCGTTGTCGCTGTAGCGCTGGGATCGAGTATATATGCCACACGGAAGAAAATAGGTATTACTGGGTGAGCAGTAGTATGAACAGTAACAAATTATTGCAAAGCATAAGGAATGCTTGCATTTTTGAGACATGATAGGTAAAATAGAGAACAGAGATTGCACGGAAGAGTGGAGATTAAAATGAAGAAAAAGACAGGAAAACGGCTCCGGCATGGTAGTCTTGCCGGAGCAATTTTTGTTCTAGGAGTGCTGATCCTTGTCGTGGGCGGAAGTTTTGCGGCGTACACCAATTTTCAGAGTGTAAAACGTGTCGTATCGACAGGAATACAGAGCGATACAATGTTTGGTTCAAATTATCTGTCACTGATAAGCCTGACGGATGAGAATCCTCCGGTGAAACGGATTTCACTCGCAGAAAGTGACAATTACTATACCATTACGGTAATCGTGTGCAATTATGTGTGGGGCGATGAGACTCTTTATAACCCGAAGAACATTACCTACACAGTCAGAGCAGTGCTGACTGCCACAGACGGCGGAGAAAACCTTCCGGATGGAATTGCAGAAATCACGATGAGTGGGAATAAATTTAATGCGGATGGAACATGTACTCTGGAAAAAGAGAAACTGGCAGCGGGAAAAGCAGAAAAAAACAGTTATTCCTTCCAGATTCCAAAAGCGTTGAAAGACAAGATAAAAATCCAGATAACGGCGGAACCGAATTCCAGTTCGGCAGATGCGGTAAATTCACAGAAACTGGCAGCGGTTCTTTCGTTTGCAGATTACAAAGTGACAAAAAACTGGACAGGAAAATTCCTTGATTCAACAATTAACAAGAAGCCATTGGATTACGATGCATTCAATTATGAAATATCAGGAAATGGAGAAGGAAAGGTGACGGTCACCTGGGATGATAAGCTGCAGCTGAGCAGCTGGACTGTAATAGGTGGGAAAAATACCACAGTCCCGGAGCAGGGGAAGCATTCGTATGTATTTGATGTGGACGCTTCGACAACCGCAATCCAGTTCCAGTTTTACAGAAACCCGGACAAACCGTTGGAGGAGAAAGAGAATAACTGGATTTTTTTTGGAAGTCTTGTTACTGTTTCCTACCAGGAAAAGAAAGCAGAAGGGGCAAAGTGAGTTAGAAAAATGAGTGGATTATAAGGTCTCCTACTATTTTTACAGGCAGGATAGGATTGATGAAAATGAGAGTACGTAAAAAGATAAACTGGATGAAGCGTATGGTAGCGGCCGGAATGGCAGTCTGCATGGTACTGACGACACCGGCATCGGCACTGGCAGGGACACAAGCAGAAGAAGGCACGGAAACGCAGACCATATCGGAAGAAGCAGCAGGCGAATCCATTCTGGATACCGGGGCAGGCTCTGTAGATGCAGGGGAAGATGGCGGAATCGGAGGACAGACGGAAAGTACAGAGCAGAGCGGGACAAAAACCCAGACAGACAGCGCAGAACCGACAGAAAAAGGCGGCGAGACAGGAACAGCAGAAAATGAAACACGGCGGGACGGCAGAGATACGGAAAGCCAAGCGGATGCGGGAAATCAGACTCCGACGCTGACACTTGAGCAGGCGGCTCAACTTGCTCAAAATGATAAAACTGCAAAAGACAAATTAAAAGTTGATACAAATACCAGGACAATAACGGTAACAGATGGAATCGGATTAATCCTGTTATCCAATGTGAAGCCTTCAGAATATAAAGAGAAGGGAATAAACTTGGTTACAACTTCGGGATGGGATCTTACGGAAACGGCAGAGATTGAAGGGAAGACTTATAGCTTTCTGGGACTGGGTAATGATGACAATCCGTATGAAGGAAAATTTGAATTTGATAAAAAAACATCAGCAGAAAAATTCTCAATAACCACGACGAAAGCACTGTTTCATGCGCTTTCAACGGAAGCAGAACTGGATTCGATTTCCTTTAGCATTTCAAAGACTTTTTCCTCCACCGGAAACCCACTTTTGGCGGAAAAACTGAAAAATGGTGGAAACGATACAAAATTGACTTCAAAGGTTGTGCTTAGCAATTTGAATTCTGCTGAGATACAAGAAGCAGCAATCGGCGGTTTGATTGGCACGATGGAAGAAGGCAGCAGTGCAGAGATCACTTTTACAAATAATTTCTCAAACTCATTGAAAGTCAGCGGAGAGAGCCATACAGGTTTATTCTGTAATACAATGGAATCGGGCGCATCCCTGACTGCGAATTTTAAGAATAATGATAAGAATCCGGTTAGTGTCGAAGCAACTGCATCAGAAGCAGATGCGGGCGGATTTGTCGGCCGGATGAAAGTAGACAGTCAATTAACGATTGCCGGGACTTCTGCAGCGCAGGTAAGTTCTGCGTCCGGAAATGCCGGAGGACTGGTTGGAAGCGTGACAGATGGAAAGATCAGCGTTCAGGCAGAAAATGGAGAAAATGAAGCGGATGCTGGAAAATTTGCGTTTGCGGATACCCTTACGTTAAAGGCAGGCAGTGATAAAGCAGCAGGCGGACTGATCGGAGCGTATTCGGTTACGAAAGGTGGCACTGATAACGGTACTGGCGATTCAATCAGCTACGATCTTTCTGAATATGAGTTTCACAGCATTACTGTATCTGGCGGCAAAAATGTCGGCGGATTATTTGGCGTGCTGAAAAACACCAGTACAAGATCCACTACCGTGGCTGTCTCGGGAAAGACGACATATGCCATTACGACAAACGTGACCAGTGAGAGCGAAGTAACAAATCTGGGCGGGCTGATCGGAGCCTATAATACTGTAGCTAGTACAGATGGAAATAGTGCAGCCGTTATGCAAAATACACTGGCCATAAAAGGAACTTCCAACGCTGCTGATTCAGAGATCAGGGCAGTTTCCACAGGTGGAAGTAAAGCAAGTACCACGTATGGTGGAGTGATCGGTGCTGTATCCGGCAGCAGTTATGTGGAAATCGAAAATGTGTCTGCTTCCACAGCAGATATGAAAAACAGTAATACCACAAGTGTTGGCGGTCTGGTGGGAAAGCTGAATGACGGTTTCCTCAATGTGGGAAATGTGACAATAACTACAGCAGATGATAATGATCTTGCAAACGGAGCAGATCAGGTGGAAGGTCATGGCGGTCTGATCGGTCATCTGGTAAAGGGGGTACTGCGCCTTCAAGGAGAGACAAATTTAGAGAATCAGAAGATTACAACTGCCTATAACCATGTAGGACAGATTGTGGGATTCAATGAAAATGGTCTGATCTATACGCTTGGAAATGGTAATAGTCTGGATGCAGACGGAAAAGGCTGGAGCCTGACCCGTTATTCCGGCACGGATCGAGGCGGTTCAGATATTGGAAACTGGGGGGCTGTGATTCGACTTGGGGGAAATCTGTCTGAAGGCGAAAAGGGAGTCTTTACCTTTGATGAAGACGCTCATACTGTTACGATAAACAGTTCTGTAGAGAATGGAACTAAGGCGAATATCAATGGTGCAAATCAATTTGCGGCATATGCGCTGGCATTTGAGTTTTCCAAGACCGATCCGGAAAAGACGAAAGCACTGAAGCTTGAGAGCGAGGTGGATCGAACCCAGAAACAGGCAGTGCAACTGACCGGAGATGTGGATCTTACCAATACAGGTATTATTGGCATCGGCAAGGATAATATAGAGAAAGGTAAGAGTGCACAGCTGTTCAAAGGAACGCTGGACGGCAGCAAGCATACGATTACATTGGATATTGGAGCTACATATGGCAAAAATATTTCTGAAAATGATCTTGCAGCCGGACAGCTCTATGCAAAGCGAAGCGACCAGCGAGATACGCATTACAGTCTGGCACTGATTCCATTTGCCGGGGATGTAACCATTTCCAATCTTACGATTGAGGGTAATGTCATCTGCAAAATACCGAAGACGGTAAATCAGGAAGAAAAAGAGATCAAATATCCGGCATTTGTCGCAGGGGCAATAGGCCTGGCAAGTGGGAAGACAGAATTCAATTCTGTTACAGTAAATACCAGGAGTTCTGTAACAGAAGAATCAACAGATGCAAAGAAGCTTCTGGTCTGGCAGGGAGGATTTCTGGCTCGATGCGAAGGAAGTACGTTAACCTTTACAGATTGTACATGGGGGACTACTGCGAGCCTTGATGATGAACGTGATACCGACAACCACAGAATCGGCGGTCTTGCGGCGGAAGTGATGGGGGGCTGTACCGTAACTGTAAGTAACACGACCTTAAGCGGTTCCATTACATCTGCATCGCAATCCAATGCCAATGTCGGCGGTCTGATCGCAGTCAGCCGTGGGGAAAATTCGAGTAATACGGCAAATCTTAGCACGATAAAGGTTTCTGAATTATCGGTAAACGGTGAAACGGTCACAACATCATCAGCCACAACAACCAGCGGCGGTCTGCTGGGCTACCAGTGGAAGAACACAAATGTTGAGTTTGCTGCGAATGCCGGAGTGACCATATCAGGCTCGACGCTAAATGCAGGCGCTGCCCAGTTTGGTGGACTTGTCTATCAGGCAACCGGATACTGGAATGCAACCGCAAAGGACAGCATTGTATTTACGACAGACACAGATAAGAAAAAAAATATCTTTACAGGAAAATCAGAGAAAGAGAATCCAAGTGGTCTGCTGGTGGGAACCGGTCTGCTTACGGAAACGAATACAGATCAGACCAAGACAACCTCTGCCCTCTATCTGGAAGTGGGCACATGGGGAAGTGCGGTGGATTCCGCTTATAAAATTAACGATAATGCAGTTGTACTGAAAATAGGCGATTCAAAGTACTTTGATGAACTGGCTGGCATTACCAGATTTGATGATGCCGGGAACAGCAATGCAGTAGTTTCTCTTGCAGTACGTGACAGCAGTGGAAAAGCAGCTTTGATTGATAAGGACAGTACAACAACAAATACATACACGGGTCAGATAGGAAAAGAAAATTATAAAAACACAAAGACAAGATATTACTACAACTTGGATAGCTACAGAAAAGACAAGTATACAACGGATCTTAAAACGATCACATCGGTACCGGATTTGGTTTTGTGGAGTGCAGCCCAGTATGCTGCAGAAAATATCAGAACGTGTTTCAGAAAGAAAATCATCAGTACACCAGATAATCTTTTTGTGACAAGCATATCCGGAAACCTGAATCTGGATGGATATTCATATTATCCGGTGACGCCGCTTACCCCGGTACATATTGGCTCGGAAAGTAATACTGGTTCAGATACAAACCTGACCTTTGCCTACGATGCGATGAATACGATAGAAGGAACAAACAAATCATTTTCGGATGCAGAACATCAGCATTACCTGATGCAGCACGGATTGCTCTATAACACTTCTCATGGTGTGCTGGTAAATAAGACTTCTTTCGCGGGTGTGGTAGGAAAAGAAGTTTTTAAAAGTGAAGAAAATATAGACGGTTCAGACAACAGTACACAATATAATTCCGGTGCACTGATTTATGGAAGTGTCATCGGAAATCCGATCAGCAACATTGTTGGAATCACTCTGAAAAATGTGACATTGGATGGAATCAGAGTGACAGGTGTGGAAAAAGACAATGGCATCACCTATGCGCCACTTCTGATCAATCGAATTGCAAAAGCAGCAAAATTGACCGTAGATAATCTCTCCACCTGTGACAAATATATGACAGGAGAGGGCAATAATCAAGAAACTGCGTATGCTGCAACCAGTCTGGTCGGCTCCGTCGGTGACAAGACAGCATCCAAGCTGACTCTTTCATTTTCCAATATTGCACTGGACGGACGTGTAGCCGAAGATTCAGAAAAATCTACCTCTGTGTGGAATAATGGAACCGAGCAGGTAGAGTATCACACAACTCATACGATATTTACCCGGGCAATCCTTATGGAGTACTTTATGTATTCTTCCGATGGTTCCGGTACGTATAACTTTAACAGTACCGATAATAAAGTTACTTATGGTGTGGAGCTGACGAATACAGGGACAATTGGTCGAAATCCGGATAAGCAGTATCAGTACTATGATGTGGACAGCTATATCACAGATGAGAAGAATGCAAACGCGAATGAAGCTTATGTGAAAGACAGATATAAGGACACGAAATTTCTTCGTTATGTCAGGGTAGCACAGAATATTGAAGAAAGTACATATGAGCTGGATATTAACCAGAAATCTACTGGTCTGCTGAAAGGCTGCGGTACCTATGGGGATCCGTATATTATTGAAGATGCACTTCAGCTGAGTTCACTGGCTTCTTATATCAGTACCCCGGGCAGTATTTCAAACTTCCAGGTAGTATTTAATTCAAAAGTCCTGGAAAGTCAGACACAGACAGCAGAGAACTACCATACGCAGGGGAATGCTACTTCTGCTACTACAGGCACGGATATCACCTGTACATGGGAAAATAATGAATGGAAATCGGATGGAGCAACAGATATAATAGATACAGCTAAAGCAACCAGCTATCTGTTAAATGCGTATTACAAAATCGAGAAAGACATTACGATTTCCGCAGAAACCTTCAGCGGACTTGGTACACTGAAGAATCCATTCAGCGGTGTGATTGTTGGTTCAGCTGATAACGGCAATTCCATCACTGTAAGTATGAAAGGATCGAACGGGAACAAAGACAGCTTCGGCGGTCTGATTGCCTACAGCCGTGGAAGCGTAGTAAAAGATCTGACGGTGGACTATTTAGATGCAAAGATTCAGATGCAGGCTGAAAAATTGCCGGGAACAAATAATAAAAATCCATTCTTTGGCGGAGTTATCGGTTATTGCATGGGTGGTGATACCATTATTGATCATGTGTCCGTACAGTATAATGAAAATACAGTATCATTTAGCGGTAACTATGAAAAGTTAATAGCTGCCGGAGGATATGTCGGTCTGGTTGGTGGGGCAACCCACGTAACTGAAGATAATGACTATGAAAAAACCGGCGGTGGAGTAGTTTTCCGCAATATGGATAACACAACCAATACTTTTACGGCGGTATGTGCGGAAGCGGCCGATGAAAAGAAAACAGTAAAGATGTTAAAGGAGGATGGTACACCCGATGGTAAAACAACTACTGAGGGCGGTAACTATTTCTATCGCAACCCCTATGTTGGCCGTGTATTAGATGGCTATGCATGTGCAGAAAAATGTACTGTAAATAATACCGATAAAAACTATACCATTCCAAGTTTACAGGAAGGGACAAGTGACCTGACGGTAGCCGAGGAAAATGGCGTATTAAACGCTACTGTAGCGTCTGCACAGGGACTGTGGCTGCTGTCCGCGATTGTAAATAGTGGTGCAGGAGCGATGGATTCTACAGGGGGTTATACGGATGTAGACGGCAAGGGGGTTGATGCGTATCAGTATGGAAAACCACGTACTGCGACGTATGAAGGAATCGGAACAGATGCAGGAACAGATGCAGGTACAAGGCTTGCAGATGAAAAATACTGGGGTGGAAATACAGGTTCTGCAGGAAGTGCTGATGCAAAAAACAGAGTTTCTTATCTGGTGAAGAACTATACAACAGGTACCACAGCAGCAAGGCTGGCAGGAAAGAGCAGTGATACAAAGACAGCTACGAATAATATCCCGGTTAATCTTACATTCAGCGTAGAAAGCATTGATATGACTGCTTATGGCAATGGATTCCGGGGAATTGGATGTAGCTATGGGGAGAATAAGGTTGTTTGGAATAAAGATTGCAGTATTCCAAAAGTATATCGGCGGAATCTTCTGATAAATACAATTTCTGGTAATGAAAAAAATGCCACAAAGATTATATTAGACATGAATCAAAATGAGTACGGAATCGAATATACAGATGGTTCATGGCGAAATCAGGGAGCAGGAGTATTTGTCGATTTTCATTTTACAAATGAGTGTAGTGTGAGCAATCTTGCAATATCAGGAAATGTTAAGATCGGCCTGTTTAATAAAACAGATTCAAATTTGTGCCATGTGGAAGAATCAGAAAACAAAACAGGTGTTGGTGGATTCGCTGCGAGAACGGCCAATTCCACAGGTGAGGTTACTTTTTGTGATTTTTCTCTGAAGAACATTGATGTATATGGTGGCACAATGACAGGAGGAGCCATTGGGTATATTGATGGATATAATAATAAGTTTCAGAGAAATGTAACTTTTGACAACTGGTCTATTGAGAATGTAAATGTATTAAAATGGGTTCAGAACGATGGCAGTTCGGGTGGATTAGTTGGATGGAATGTTGGATATGGTACTTTGGAAATCACAAGAGATTCTAATGAGGATGTTAATATCCAGAATCTTAAAGTTACTACAATTTCAGATAAATATAAGACAGCAGCAGCAGGAGGCCTTGTCGGCGCTTGTGACTCTTCTAGTGTGAGTATTAAAAATGTGAATGCAAATAATGTGACGGTTACCGGAAATAATGTTCGAGATATTGGTGGTTTGATTGCAGGCAACAGAAAGGTGACAAATATTAATATTGACATTAATGTGACTGTGACTAGCTGTGTCCTACATTCGATTGAAGTAAACAATCCGATAGATAGTAGCGAAGCTTCTACAGGAGGCATAATTGGATATCATAATAATCCATTGGCTATTTTTGGGGTAACCATGGATTGTAATTCAAAGATTAACGGACAGCAGTACACAGGTGGTTATGTAGGTCAGTCAAAAGCCAAGGTTCAGATCATGAGTTGTTCGGAAAAGGATACCTATGTAAAGAGTGATAGGCGAAACTGGATTGGCGGTTTTATTGGTTATCTGAGTAGTGGATATACAGCAACATTCCAAACATGTAAGGAAGAAAAGGTGAATATTCTCGGGCGGTATGTGGGTGGTCTTGTCGGAAACAATGATGGGAATATACTTGCATCGAATGTAGAATTCAATCAGGTCATAGCAGTTACTAAATATTATCAGAAATACAATGGAACTTATGATGCCAGATGTGCAGGATTATTGACAGGATCTACAAATAATATGTCTAATAGTAATAGTGTGAAAGGCTACAATATCCTTGCAGAGTCGTGCAAAGTCGGATATGCTGCAAATCCAAAAGTTGAAGATTTATCAGGTGCGTTGATTCAGCTTATAACCGATGTAGGATTCTGGATTGGAATAAGTGGTTTAAATGATGTTATCAATCTGACAGCAGTTTCTGCCTCAGGCACTGTTTTACCAAAGAAAGATATTGGAACTCCAAAAGGTTCTGCTACCATCATCTACGCCGATGCCACTGCCACCCAGACCTACCAGCCGACCGACTCCACAGCGAAACCATCCTCTTCCGCCAGCCCATGGGTAGATGTCAACCCGAAGAGTGATGTGCCTTTTGCAGATGGAACAGTTATGACCGGTAATGCGGCAGGAACCGGAACAGCCAGTGAAATTTTAACCGAACTGGGCAGAGACTCTCATGATTCAGCTTACTACTGGAATGTAGACAATAACACGAAAACCAGTGTTGCAAAACTATTAATTCAAACAAACGACGCGTATCTTACAACTTACAGAGTCGAAGAAAACGCAACCACAACGGTAGACAAAAATGTTGACTTTCCGGTGCTTGTTGTAAATAATACCGCAGATGTGGATGGAATGATCTGGGACTATATTGCGGCAATGACAAATGTGAACAATGGAGATACAGCGAAGAAACGAACGAAAGACATTACAGCAACGAGTTATAAGTGGGACAGCAATTATAATAATTTTGCACCTCAGACAAATGCAAGCTTAAGTGTCAGCTCAGGAAAGAAGCTTTCCATCACCCCGAATGCATATGATAACCAGTGCAGTCAGTTTACATTGCTGGATGTGACCTACATAGATCCGACAGACACTAAAAACCAACATGTTTTCCATCTGTACATTCCGGTGCTTGTGAAAAAGGTTCTCTATATCAATTTCAAAACAAGGTTTCTTGCAGGAACGGATTACTGTGCATCGGATTATCCTATGACAGATATAAGCAGAAATCATTATGCAACCGCAGACTTCAATGAACCATTGACGGCATTGATAGAATACAGCTATGAGAAAGAGACAGACTGGCAGTCCATGCTGGACAATGGTGAGAATCTGCTGTGGTATTATGACAAGGTTCTGGATCTGGCATCGGGCAGTTCGGGTGATACACAAAAACTGCTCCCGGAAGGAACGAGGCTGACGTTGGTAGACAGGCAGACTAAACAGTATTATATTTATACGACAGACGGAAACGAGGATTTGCATAGCTTTAACCTTGCAGATATGACAGTGCCAGGCAGTAGCGGTCAAGGTCAGACACCTCAGAAATTCGCTCCTGTTTATATTTGCGATTTACTCGGGCTGAAGGCAGAGCAGGTATTGGAGCTGCAAGATGGAACAACCTATTATGTGAAGGAGACAGAACCGTCCAAAGCAACGGTCAGAATCGGCGCAGACTATTACCGAAAAGCGGAAGAAAATGACAAAGATGTAGAAAAATATCGGATGACAATATCAAAAACGGATACTTTTTTGAATTCACAGGAATGGAAGGAAGAGTACTATCTTACCATTCAGATTCCAAAGACAGATGGAGTGTCCATTGTAAACAACCGATTGTATGCCGCAACAATGTCACGCAAGGAAGGTACGCTGCCGGCTGTCATTAAATCGGATAAGGATGCGGATAGTTCTGCTTACGTAGTATACAATGGAGTTCAGCAGACGTTCCGTATTTCCACCAGCCGTATTCATAATGGAAGTCCGATGGGAGATACTGCGATGGAAAATGGAGATGGTATCAAGATTAATCTGACAGGTGAATTGTGGCTGACAGAGGCAGGGCTGGCTCAGTTTCAGTTACTTGGACCTTCCGAAGTTTATCACGAGTTTAACATCAGCTTGAAAAAATATTTGGAAAATGCGGATGGAATCAATGGTGTAATCGGTACAGAAAACATCCAATATAAATATCAGTTTTCAAAATCAGATGGAACAGAAATCTATTCAGAAAAAGGTAAGAATTCAAACGCAGCCGGACTTGAAACAATGTCACTTCGATATGGAAGCAGCAAGTTGAAAAGCGCATTGGAAGAGGCAGACAGTGAGGAGAATGCGATAACGGTTACATCTGAAATCACACTTACTTATGATGGCGTGGATGATTTTCCAGTGAGGGGCACCGCAGATACAGACAGTAGTGGTACATCCGTTGTTGGTGTGTCGCGTATTGCCAATACATCCACGCAGCTGCCGATTACAGAAAATAAAAAAACGAACGAGGATAAAAATCGTTATTACATTACAAATCCATCCAAAGCTATCCTCAGATATTCCAGCGTAGATGGAACCGGAATCGGAGATACGACGCAGCAGCTTGGAGTCAACCCGAGTGATGCAGCAAAGAACCGCTCCGACATGATCTATACAAGAGCAGATTATGATTATTCCAATGTGGATACAGAAACTCTTTCCAGGGCTGCAGCCATCCGCTATAAAATGGAATTGTTCCAGAAAAATGAGAATGGAACTTATGATGAAACAAAACCGTTGAAAATTGGATCTTATCTCCAGAATATTGTCAAAGATTCAAAATCAGATGATACTTCCGGAAATGATGATAAAGCATATCAGTGGAAGAACGAGTTTGTATCGGACGATATGAAGCATCAGTTTGCGCAATTTACCTTTACGCCATTGACCGGCGAGAAATTTGAAGAAAAGAACTATACTTATGCAAATTATAGAGTGCGCCTGACTGCGGTTCTGCTCGATAAAAACGGAAGTGAACTGGATGATACGAAAGCAACGGATTATATCATCTATACAAATGCCCGGATCTATCAGGATATGATAGACAATGATTAAGCGATCCGGCAACGATAAAAAATGGGACAGAAGCGAGGTGAAAAGGGATGCGCTGGAAAAAAGGAAAAGAAGAGCTTACGGCAGAAGAATACAGACAGAAAGCGCAGAAACAGATAGAGCTTCTGAAAAACCAGTGGAAAATCTTTTTCCGGACGGGAATCATCGTTGTTGCAGCTTTCATTGTGATGATCGTTGTAAGTATTGCATGGTTTGTCAGCAATACCAGGGTCGATGCGACTGGTGCTGCTATCCGGCCTGCGGATATGCCCTTCGATCTTGCCGCGGCAGGGACAAAAAGTGATGAAGATGCAGATCGAGGAATATATGACAAACTGCTGACAGTATCCCCTGGAGCCTTAAGAGAGATAGACGGGAAAAAATACTGGTCTACCGATGGAAGCCACACTTCCATCTGCTGGGCTGTTACACCGGAAAGCAATATGAACAATACAGGTGAGGATGGAAAACCGACAGGGATTGAGCCGGGTTCTTATGGAAAAATGACATTTTATATCATTCCCAATAAGGATGGCTCGCTTAAAGTAACGTTGGATCTGGTTCTGACCGGATATCAGATAGCGGATAACAAAAAGAATGAGGCGAATGTGCCCCAAAATGATTTAACGGAAGTTACGGATCCGTCGCTGCAGCAATTACTGGAAGGACACGTTCTTTTGTTTGCGGGATACAATGAGAAGGCGGGGTGCTATAAAGGTTGGATATCCCGGGATGCAGAAGAGTGGAGTATGAGGCTTGGCAGTGAAACGGAAGCGGCTGTCCTTGAATCAAAGAGTGGAAAGCTGACCTGGAATAATACGAATGCCAAAAAAGACACTGCTTATCCGGTTACGATATACTGGATCTGGCCGGAAAGGCTGGAGTCGTATCTGAGAAAAGCAGACGGCTATAGCGGAAAGAATCCGCTGCTGTTTCCGGAAGATCTATCAAGTGAAGATATTGCACTTTCAGCATTGCCGGAAAACCTGTTTGAGACGATGAGTAAAGTGGAGGAGAATTCATCATCGAATCGTTATTTCCGGTGGGAGGATTCTGTAAAATTTCAGGAGAATGTTACAAAAGATACGCTTTCACAGATACGGGAGAAATTCAATCCGGCTCTCTATTCTATGGTCGCGACTTACTATGATTCAGCAGACCAGTACCTTGGGAAAAACGTCCAGTATGTACAGCTGAAACTGGATGCGCAATAAAACCGGACAAAAATGTGGCAAAGAAGGAGGTGTTTCCATGAAGGAGCAGACAGAGAAACAGCAGGATGAGGGCAGGCAGGAGAAGCATAGGATGTGGCTGACGCGGAAAAAACGGAGTGTCATATCTGTGATTCTGGCATTCTCTGCCCTTCTGGTGCTGCCGGTTTTTGCCTGGCTGTATATGCATCGAAGTATGGAGACGATAACGAAAGTAAATATGCCAAACGCATTGCTGATCGGAGCCGGAGATGCAAAACCGATCCAGCAGCTGGAGCTGAGCAATATTGACGTTTCCGAGGCACAGAAGTATAAAGACGTTGTATTCTGTGTGTACAGCACAAAGCCGGGACTGGATTATCATCTTCAGCTGGCACATACTACGAATATTGGATTTTCGTATGAAATTGATAAGGCATCTATAGAAACGGAGGCAGTGGATGGAAGTATTTTTTATCTGGGGGATTACTATAAGAAAGGTAGTAAGTTGGCAGGAAACTATTTAAATAAAGAGACAGAAAGCAACTATGCAACAAATGCTTCTCATAAGAAAACATATGAAGAATATAGTCATGTTCAGAAATCAGCAGAGCCTCTTTATTGGAAGACAGCCAGTCAGGAAAAACTTCCGGATGAAAAGCAAAAGCCAGATAAAAATGGGAATTATGTGAACTATTATATTCTGCATATCACCTGGGATGAAACGGTACAGAACAACAAAGAAACGGATATGATTTATATTATGGCGGGCTGAGTAGCGGCAAAATTAGCAGCCAGGAGTCTGAAGGGGACATTCTGACTGTGGATTTGAGACTGTAAATAATTCTGTGTAAACTCCAAAAAAGAGTTCTATATCCTCTTGG
>OOBI01001113.1_pt1 | contig 16067 bp, 11 predicted proteins | sample 1671081 | NCBI WGS metagenome assembly OOBI01 (sample SAMN06348120, study PRJEB24527) | human gut metagenome | biome: human gut; feature: ankylosing spondylitis patient; material: feces | host: Homo sapiens | place: China | collected 2015-10 | reverse complement strand
CAGGACGAGTTCGATTTTATTTTCATTGACTGTCCTCCTTCGCTCGGCTTGCTTACAATCAACGCCTTGACTGCAGCAGACAGTGTTTTGATTCCGATCCAGTGCGAGTATTATGCACTTGAGGGTGTTACGAAGCTGCTTGAGTCAATGAAGATGGTCAAATCACGTCTGAACAAGGGCTTAGACACCTATGGCGTGCTTATGACCATGTATGACTCGCGTACTTCTCTGTCGAATCAGGTTGTTGAGGAGGTTCAATCGTACTTTGGTGATAAGGCGTTTAAGACGTTGATTCCCCGTACAGTTAAAATCTCCGAAGCTCCGTCTTTTGGAGAACCGGTAATTACCTATGCACCTCAAAATAAGGGTGCAAAAGCGTATATGAACCTTGCAAAAGAGGTGATCAAGCGTGCCTAGTGCAAAGAAACGTGGCGGATTAGGACGTGGTCTCAATGCTTTGGTCTCAGAGGCCGAATATGAGACCGGTGGTTCGGCTGCATCTGCTTCAAATGCCGCATCTGAAACAAAACTCCCTATTGAGGATATCGTTCCCAACCCTAATCAGCCGCGAATTCACTTTAACGAAACTGAACTTCGCGAGTTGAGTGAGTCAATCCAAGAGCATGGTGTTTTGCAGCCGCTTTTGGTTCGCAAGCACGGAAACGGCTATGAGATCATTGCTGGTGAACGTCGTTACCAAGCGTCAAAGCTTGCTGGTCTTGAGGAACTGCCTGTCATCATTAAAGATGTTAATGATGAAGAGATGCTGGCCCTTGCACTTATCGAAAACCTTCAGCGTTCTGATCTGAATCCCGTTGAAGAAGCCAAGGGGTATCGCCAGCTCATTGATGCCAGTGGTATGACCCAAGAGGCATTGTCGAAGGCTGTAAGCAAGTCACGCTCTGCAATTACAAACTCGCTGCGCCTTCTCGATCTCCCCGAAGTTGTTCAGCAGATGATTTTTGAGGGTAAACTTACTGCTGGTCATGCACGTGCGATTCTTGCTGTTCCCTATGAGGACGCTCGAATTCGACTTGCAGAGAAGGTTGTTGCGGAGGGCCTTTCCGTAAGAGCGACAGAAAATCTTGCTCCATTGTTTTCTGCCGGAGAGACGCCTAAGACGCCGAGGCCTGCAACGCCTCAGTCTTTTAAAAAGGCTGCGCGTGTACTTCGTCAGGTATTTAATACCAACGTACGTGTGAAGAGCTCACGTGGAAAGAATAAGATTGAGATTGAGTTTAAAGACGAGGAAGAACTCTCTCGTATTCTTGGTGAAATGATTCAGTTTGATCAAGGAGACCAAGATGAGGAATAAGATTTTAACTGCGATTGCATTGGCGACGACAGTCGCGGCTGGTGCCTTTGCAGGCTATAAAATCGCGACAGACGATGAGCTCCGAGGTCGTTTGCTTCGTGGTGCGCATGATATCGTCGATACGTCCAAGAAGAAAATGGATGTTATGACAGAAGATGTTGCCATGCGTACGGCTCAGGTAACGAAGAATCCCAAGATTAATCAAGGTTGGGTTAGCAATCAATGGGAAAATGTAGGCTATTAGGTACCTAACAATTACTCAGCATATTCTAAGGGGTCCTTGTCAGATTCATGAAACAAGGACCCCTTATTTGGCCGTAAAAAAATGGATCAGGTAGCAGCTGATTCAAAATTAAGGTCAATAAATGAAACGACCCCGATTGCATATTCTGCAACCGGGGTCGTTCGATGTTTCACATGAAACGTTTTGGGGTGCGACTCCCCTATGCGTTCTTCTGAACTTTGAAGCGCTGCTTCAGCTGTCCGCAAGCGGCGTCAATATCGTTACCACGGGAGTTACGAATCGTGGTCTCGATGCCACGGGACTCAAGACGACGCTGAAGATCCTCAACCTTATGAATCGGCGACGGCTTGAGCGGGCTGCCCTCGATGTCGTTAAGCTGAATGAGGTTAACGTGGCACAGCGTTCCCTCGCAGAAGTCGCAGAGCGCCTGCATCTCGGGATTCGTATCGTTGACGCCTTCGATCATGGCGTACTCATAGGTCGGGCGGCGGCCAGTCTTCTCGGTGTAGAGCTGAAGCGCTTCGTGAAGGCGAAGCAGCGTGTACTTCTTAACACCGGGCATGAGCTTATTGCGCGTCGACTGGATGGCGGAATGCAGGGAAACGGCAAGCGTGAATTGCTCGGGGATGTCGGCAAATTTGCGAATGCCGGGAATAACGCCGCTGGTAGAGACGGTGAGGTGACGAGCGCCGATACCGATGCCGTCGGGGTCGTTGAGGATTCGCAGCGCCTTGAGAACCTCGTCGTAGTTGGCAAACGGCTCGCCCTGGCCCATGAAGACAACGCTCGTGGCGCGCTCGCCAAAGTCGTTGGATACATGAAGTACTTGGTCGACGATCTCTTGAGCGGTCAGAGAGCGCTTGAGGCCGTTGAGACCGGTGGCGCAAAAGGCGCAGCCCATGCCACAGCCTGCCTGGGTGGAAACGCAGACGGAAAGCTTGCTGCGACGGGGCATACCGACGGTCTCGACGGAAATGCCGTCGTGGTACTCGAGCAGGTACTTGCGAGAGCCATCTTTGGAAACCTGCTTGGTGAGTTCAGTCGGCGTGTCAAAGGCAAAAGCCTCTTTAAGCTGCTCGCGGAAAGCCTTGGGAAGGTTGGTCATGTCGTCAAACGAACAAACGTTCTTCTCGAAGACCCATTCGATGAGCTGCTTTGCGCGGAAGGCGGGCTGGCCAAGTTCGGCCACGAGCTCGCGAATATCGTTTTGGCTCAAGTCGCGAATGTCCTGAGATTTAGTCCTGGGATTCATGGAAGCCTTTCGATTTTGGGGAAACGTAGGGGGTATCGCTACAATATGGTATCAGCTGCAGAAATTATAGAGGAGGAGTCTGCCCATGCCGGGTAAAAGCCTAGAGAACATGCACGTAGCGGTCTTGGCGGGCGGTCATTCCGCTGAGCGCGAGATCTCGCTCAATTCAGGAAAGAACGTCGTGGTGGCACTGAAGGAAGCCGGCTACACCTCGGTGGAGCTGCTCGACACGGCCGCCGATGACTTTATGGTAACCATGGCGACCGGCGGCTTTGACGTGGCGTTTATCGCCATGCACGGTGCCGGCGGCGAGGATGGCGCCATGCAGGGCGCCATGGAGACCCTGGGTATCCCCTACACGGCCTCGGGCGTGCTTGCCAGCGCCTGCGGTGCCGACAAGGAGGTCTCGAAGCTCCTGTACGCCAAGGCGGGCATTCCCATTGCCCCCGGCCTCGCGCTCGAGGTGGGCGATGAAGTCAATATCGATCACATTGTCGAGGTCTGCGGCGAGCGCTGCTTTGTAAAGCCGGCCGTTAACGGCTCCAGCTATGGCATCTCCCTGGTCCATGAACCCTCCGAGCTGCCCGCGGCTATCGCCAAGGCGTTTGAGTTTGGCGACAAAGTGCTGGTCGAGAAGTGCATCGAGGGTACCGAGATCACCGTCGGCGTATACGGCGAAGATGACGTGCGCGCTCTGCCGATCGTCGAGATTCGTAAGCCCGAGGACTGCGAGTTCTACGATCTGGACGTGAAGTATGTCGACCCTACGGACATCCATCGCATTCCGGCACAGATCTCGCCCGAGAACTACGCTCGTGCCCAGGAGCTCGCCTGTGCTGCCCATAGGGCGCTCGGTTGCTTGGGTATCTCGCGCAGCGACTTTATCGTGAGCGAGGATGGCCCCGTCATCCTCGAGACCAACACGATTCCCGGCATGACCGATACGTCGCTGTATCCGGATGAGATTCGCCACACCGACGACATGACGTTCCCGCAGGTCTGTGACAGCCTGATTCGCATGGGTCTTCGTCGAGCGGGCATTGCATGCTAATCGAGGACGCTGTTTCGTCGGGAACGCCGCAGTTTGTCATCGATTCTTATGCCACGCTTGCCGAGCGCGCCAAAACCCAAGCGTTTGGTCTCATCGAAGAAGATGTTATCGTCCTCGATACCGAGACCACGGGTCTTTCGGTGCAGGACAACGAGCTTATCGAGATATCGGCGGCTCGCCTTTCTGGCCGCGAGGTTGTCGATCGGTTCGATACCTTCGTGCATCCCAAGCAGCTGATTCCCACCGAGATTACCGAGCTCACGAGCATTACAAACGCCGATGTGGTGGATGCCCCATCGGCCGTCGAGGCCGTGGCCGCCCTCGCTGAATTTGTCGGCAGCTGCCCGGTGATCGCACATAACGCCACCTTCGACCGTTCGTTTATCGAGTCGGTCAAGGGCGGTGTCAACGTCAGCGACATCTGGATCGATTCGCTGGCGCTGTCGCGCATCGCGCTTCCGCGCCTGGCCTCGCATAAGCTGTCTTTCATGGCCGACCTGTTTGGCTGCGACTCGGTGTCGCACCGCGCCAACGCCGATGTCGACGCCCTGTGTGGTGTGTGGCGCGTGTTGCTCGTGGCGCTCACCGACTTGCCTCAGGGCTTAATGGCGCGCCTGGCCGACATGCACCCCGACGTACCCTGGTCCTATCGTCCCATCTTCTCATTCTTGGCGGGGCAGAACCCCGGTTCCATCTTCTCTCTCAGCGCCGCCCGCGCCAACGTACTCAAGGCCGATCGGGCCGATGATCGCGTTGATGCGGACGAGCTTCCGGTCCTTAAGATGCCGAGCCGCGAGGAAATCGAGGCGGACTATGCCCCGGGCGGCCTGGTCAATCGCATGTATCCCACCTACGAGCCGCGCGATGAACAGATCGCGATGGCGCTCGAGGTCCGTGACGCACTCGTTACGGGAACGCATCGCGTGATTGAGGCGGGGACGGGCGTCGGCAAATCGATGGCTTACCTGGTGCCTTTTGCTGAGGCCGCGCGCCGCAACAACATCACGGTCGGTATCGCGACTAAATCGAATAATCTTGCCGACCAGCTCATGTATCATGAGCTGCCCAAACTTGCCGAGCAGCTGGACGGAGGTCTATCGTTTTGCGCCCTCAAGGGCTATGACCACTATCCATGCTTGCGCAAGCTTGAGCGCATGAGCCGCGGCCAAGTCGAAATTACGACCAAGCGTGATCCTGCCGACACGCTTACGGCAGTCGCGGTCATCATGGCGTACGTGTGTCAGTCGGCCGATGGCGACCTCGACTCGCTCGGCATTCGCTGGCGCAGCGTCAACCGTCCCGACTTTACGACGGCGTCGCGCGAGTGCGCCCGTCGCCTATGCCCGTTTTTCCCTGATAAATGCCTGGTCCACGGTGCCCGCCGTCGCGCGGCTCATGCCGATGTGGTGGTCACCAACCATTCCCTGTTGTTCCGCAATGTTGCGGCCGAGGGCAGAATCTTGCCTCCGATTCGTCACTGGGTGATCGATGAGGCCCACTCCATCGAGCGCGAGGCACGCCGTCAATGGGCGCGCGTGGTATCGGCGGATGAATCGCGCGTTCTGTTTGAGCGCCTGGGTGGCTCGAGCACCGGTGCGCTGAGCCAGGTTTCCCGCGATTTGGCAACCTCGGAGGGCTCTACGCTCTACCTGGGTCTTACCGCCAAGGCGACGTCGACGGTCGTGCGTGCGAGCATGGCGATTGCCGATGTGTTTGACGGCGTTCGCGAGCTTGGCCGCCGTGCCCGCGGGGGCTATGACAATGCGAACCTATGGATTGGCCCCGAGCTGCGCGAATCTGACGACTGGCATGATTTCTTACAGTCGGCCTACACTGCCATCGACGCATTGGAACAAGCTGACAAGAGCGTCGACGCGCTGGTACAAGCCGTTGCCGCCGATAAGCCCGAGATTGTTGTCGACCTGGGTGATATCTCGCGCCGCCTGCACGAGCTGGCCGAGAACCTCAAGCTCATCATCGACGGTACCGACGAACATTACGTGTACTCGTTGCAAGTCAATCGCAGGCTGCGTGCCGGCGGAGAGTCAATGACCGCAGAGCGCATCGACATTGGCGAGGCCTTGGCAACCGAGTGGCTGCCAGAGGTTCACACGGCTATCTTTGCATCGGCGACCATGACGGTTTCAAAGAGCTTTGAGCACTTTAACCATGCCGTCGGCCTCGATCGCATCGGCGCCTCGACATCATCGTCACTGCACTTGGATTCGAGCTACGACTTCGATTCGAATATGGCCGTGGTCGTGGCTGGGGATATCCCCGATCCGCGCGATCGTGAGAGCTACCTTTCGGCGCTCGAGCGTGTGCTGGTCGACGCTCATCTTGCCATGGGCGGCTCGGTGCTCACGCTGTTCACCAACAGGCGTGACATGGAGGAACTGTACGCCCGTGTCGAGCCCAAGATGGCTCGTGCGGGCCTGGAACTCAACTGCCAGCAGCGCAACTCGTCTCCTCGCCGTCTGCGCGATCGCTTTATCAACGAACCGACCTCGTCGCTCTTTGCGCTTAAGGCCTTTTGGGAGGGGTTCGACGCCAGCGGCGAGACGCTGCGCTGCGTCATCATCCCCAAGTTGCCGTTCTCGAGCCCCACGGACCCGCTCTCGTGCGAGCGCAACCTGCGCGAAGACCGCGCATGGGCGCGCTATTCGCTGCCCGAGGCGGTGCTCGAGGTTAAGCAGGCCGCGGGGCGTTTGATTCGCTCGTCGACCGATAGCGGTGTGCTGATCTTGGCGGATCCTCGCCTGGTGACGAAGGGCTATGGCAAGAAGTTCTTAACGTCGCTGCCCACGAGCTCCTACCAGCGCATCGAATCGGCGCAGATCGGGCACTATCTGCAACTGTGGCGCGCACGCCACGAGCGGCGGCGCTAAAGCGGACAGACGAGAGTTTTTGCCATATCGCACAGACGCTTTGACAGGGTGGGGTTATCCAAGATGCGGATGGCTCCGCCCGCTGCGATTATCTGGCTCAGTAGCCAACGCTCGGAGCCGTAATGCACGGTTACCGTTGCCGTGTCTGCCCCGCCGCGCTCGATGAGGGTGATGCCGGCCCAGTCCAGATGCTCCGCCATATCGAATGGCATCAGGAGCTTTGCGCTACGCTGCGTCCGGGCAAGGGAATCGTGGAGGGATGCGACGTCCGGTGCGTGAGGCACGACGGAGTCTTCCGTCAAGGTGAGTCCCTCGATTTTATCCATGCGATAGGTGCGCTGCTCATCGACTGCGATGTCCCAGGCAATCAGGTATGTTTGGTCGCCGTTTGCCGTAATGCGCAAGGGGTCGACCAGACGCTCGCGTGGCCGTGCATCGTCCATCGAGCGATACGAGATGAGGCAGCGAACGCCGTCCTGAATGGCGCAGCTCAGCTGCTGCCAGTGCGACCCGTGGTTGACGGTGTCAAAGACGCGCTGGTTATAGCCGAGCTCTTCGGGTAGAAGAGCGTGTCGAATCCGAGCTGCCGTCTGCGGCTCGATCCCCAACGATTCAAGTTCGTGGTTGAGCACAGCGCCCTCGGCGGTACTCAAGCGCAGCGGTAGCACACGTCCGGCGTCACCGGTGAGGACCACACGCTCGCCGTGGCATTCGCAGATGATGCGCGCACCCGATTCTCGGTCCGCGAGCGTCGAGACGATCTCGAGAATCTCGTCGAGCGACACTCCCGTGATGTCAAAGCGACTGCAAATCTCAGTTCGTGTCATGCCGCTCTCGCCGGCGGCGTAGAGGGCCTCCATGATGTCGATGGCGCGCGAGAGCCTCTGCTCGCTGGTGAGTTTACGCACGGGCATGCTCGTGCACCGTCCTTTCAATGAGGTGGTTCCACGCCCGCTTGAGCGATTTGGGGGCCATGGGCCTCATGCCGTCCATGGCGTGGGCCATGCAAAATGAGGCGGCGGCTTCAAGATCTCGCACGTCAACGGTCCAAGTCCATCCCGAATCGGTGTGTGCGAGCTCACCTCGCCCGCGCGTGAGGCCGTTGATCATATCGATCTGCGTCTGCGGGGCGAACGAGAACGTAGCCGCAACGGGCGGGCGGTCGGCAAAATCGAATTCAAAGAACAGGTAGTCGCTGAGGTTGAAGTCCGCAGGGATAACGTAGGCCTTCGAGGGGCGCCAAGCGCGAACGATACGGTCGCAGCGGAATGTCCTGATGTCGTCGGTGGCATTGTCGAGGCCGCAGAAGTACGCAACGCCCTCGCGCTCGAACATGCCGTAGACGCAGACGGTACGCTCTTTCTGCTCACCGCGTCCGTTCTGATATAAAAATCGCAGCGCGCATCGCTCGGCAAAGGCGCTCCATACCGCATCGACGGTGGGAGAGCGGCGGATCGGTGCTTCGTCTACCGCCGACATGCCGGTGAGGTAGGCAATCTTGGAGCGAATGTCGGCAAGCGGCGCGGCAAAGGTGGATGAGCCTGCCGCGAGTGTCTGGTCGATGGCGTTGAGCAGGATGTCGGCATCGTCTGCGGTGATGAGACCGCCCGCGGCAAACGTGTGCTCGCGGTCGATCGTCCACGCGCTCTCCTCGGTTTCCTGCGCTCCGGCAGCACGAACCTCCCTGATAACGATGCCGCGTTCGAGCAGCTTGTCGCGATCGCGGCGGAACTTGCGCTTGTCTGAGTCGATATTGCCCGAGCCGTACCCCAAATCGGAATCCAGGACGATTTGCTCGGTCGTCAGCGGTTCGGGAGAACTGTTGAGCACAAAGAAAAGGTTGAGGATGCGCTGAGCCGTTTTATCGAAACCGGGCTCGGGTGCCCCCTTTTTAATTGTCGCGGTCGCGTCGATTGCCGTCATAGAATCCTCGCATGAGAAGGTCGTTTGATGCCATGATTTTAGTCCGATATGGAGATTAGGCTATATCCTTGTCCGCTCGCGGCGTTAAGATGCCCCGAATTCGGTCGTTTGCGCTCGCTCGGGGTATACTTTCGACTATATACGGTTCTAATGTGCATGCATTGGGCCTATTTGTCGGATTATGGATGTGGAGCGCACATGGCGAACACCCAGAACTATATTAACCACCTGCTGCAGAACACCGGCATTACGCCGGCGTGCAGTGAAGAAGAGCGCCTGGCTGCTGAGGATATCGCTCAGATTTTCCGCAACCACGGCTTTGACCCCGAGGTGCAGGAATTTAATGCTCCCGCGCCCAGCAGGTTGGCGTTTGCCGTTACCGGTATTCTGGCGTTTGCCGGCGCCCTGCTGATGGGCATCGGCGGCGGTATCGGCTTGGTCGGCACCTTGCTGGCCATTGTCGGTGCCGTGCTCTACGTGCTCGAGCGCACGGGGCATCCCGTGGTTTCGCGCCTGGGGAAGACCGGTGTGAGCCAAAATGTCATCGCCTATCACAAGGCCTCGGGCCCGCTTGCGTCTCCGCGCAACCGCCCGGTCGTCGTGGTGGCGCACTATGATTCTCCCCGCGCCGAGCTCCTTGCTCGCGAGCCCTACGCTCCGTATCGCGCGCTTATCGCCAAGCTCCTGCCTGTCGCCACGGTCGCACCCGCGGCTGTCGCCATCCTGCGTATCCTGCCGCTTCCCGGCGTGCTCAAGGTACTGCTGTGGGTTGTCGCGATTCTGGCCTCCCTTGTGGCACTGGCCAACGCCGCCAATATCATCTCCAACCGTTTTGTGCTTCCCTACACGTCTGGCGCGGTGTGCAACAAGTCCTCTGTTGCCGCCATGCTCGGTGTCATGGACAACGTTGCCCCCTATCAGGGCGAAAACGAGTTCCCCGACGACATTCCATTCGATACCTATTTCGGCGAGCAGAAGCGTCGCGCCGAGGAAATGGCGCGCGCGGCGGCCGAGTATGCCGCGGCCCAGCAGCAAAACGACTACGGCAACACCATTGAATATGAGGAACCTTCCTACGACGAGGACGAGTTTGGCCAGCCGGTGGCGCCTGACGATGTGCCCGAGCAGGAAGAGGCTTTTGATGGGCAGATCGATGGTTTTGAGGGTGCCTCTGCCGACGAGACGCTGATCGGCGTTATCGCGCCCGAGGCTCAAGACCAGACTGCCCAGGCCGAAGTGTCCACCGAGGAAAAGTCCACCACCGAGCCGGCGGAGGAGCCCGGGGTGGTCGAAGTTGCCGAGCCCAAGCCCAAACTCTATCGCAATGCCGCTGGCAATATCCGCTTTGGTTCGGATGCCATCCGTGCGCTTGGCATGCTGCCCGAGTCCTGCACGCTCGATTACGAAGAGGGCGAGGAGCCGACGTTTGAGCCGGAGCCTGCTCCCGTTGCACAGGAGCCTGCGCCCGCGGCGAATACGGCTGAGCCGGTCGCTGCCCCTGTTGCTGCCGCGGAGTCTGACGCAAAGCCCGCGCTCGATTCTGCAGCCGGTCTGGATATTCTGGCGCCTGCCGCTCCGGCACAGGTTGAAGACGAGACCGCCGACGAAGACTATGACGAGTATCCGCAGCGCGTGTCCTATGAGAGTGACACCGATTTCTCGGCCGAGATTCCCTCGACAACGCCCCATGCCGATATCGCTTCCGCGTTCTCCTCGATTGGTGCCAGCGCTTCTAGCTTCTTTAAGGGTGCCTTTGCGAAGGGCAAGAAGTTCGTCGATGACTTTGAGGAAAAGCGCGCCGCTGCCCGCGAGGCCGCCGAGCGGGAGGCCATCGCCCAGCAGCAGGCCGCCGAGGCCGAGCGTGAGCGTGCGGCACAGGAGTTCGAGCAGAGCGAGGCCGAGCAGTCGGAGCCTGTCGATGTCGCCGACGCCACGACGTCCTTTGATGCGCAGCAGCCGACGTCCGCTGACGTTGCCGAGGCTACGACGTCCTTTGGTGCGCAGCAGCCGGTTGATAGCACCATGTCATTTGATGCCACGATGACGTTTGAGAAGCAGGGCACCGCAATTGCCGAGCCCCTTCCCATCTCCGATGATGCCCAGGACGCCGCCGATGATTCGGTTATCGACGAGGCCGATTCCGTTGAGGCTAGCGCGCCCGAGCAGGTCGAGGCTCCTGCGATGGAGCAGGAGTCCCCTGCGGTTGACGAGGCTCCCAAGACGGATGTGTCCAGGCCTTATTCTACGCAGATCTTTACCATGCCCGCGCCGAGCGATCCCGGCGCCACGGTGGCCAATGTCGCTCCCACGCAGGACGAGACGGTTGACTCCCTCATGGCGCAGATTTCGTCTCAGGTGCCTCCGCGCCAGCAGATGAATATCCCCGATCCGGCCTCCGCGCCTGCACCCTCTTCGTCGCCGCTGGCCTCGGTCCCCGATCCGTCGCTGCCTTCGATGCAACAGGCCAACGTCGCGTCCCGCACGTCGCTGTTCGATCTTCCCGATCCTTCGGCACAGACAAATGATCCCTTTGCGACGGCGCAGGGCCCCGAGCCCACATCGGCACCGGTCGCGACCCCCATGCCCATCTCCTCGGGCGCACAACCGCTCGAGACCATCTCGGCTCCTGTTTCGACGGGCGCCAAGCCGCAGAAGCGTGGCCTGGGTGGCTTGTTCGGTCGCAAAAAGAAGAACGAGCAGGACAGCATGAGCGACTGGCTGGGCGTCGAGGACGATTACGATGCCAAGAAGTCTGGCCGCGGCATTGGCTCGTGGGATAACTTCGAGGATGACGACGGTTGGAAGGGTGGCGCCACCTCCTCCGATGGTGCTTCTGCCGAGGATATGCTCTCGGCCGTTGCCTCCATGGGTGACGATGAGCTACTCGGCCACGATATCTGGTTCGTCGCAACGGGCGCGTCAGATTGCGACGGCGCCGGCATGAGGGCCTTTTTGGCCTCGCATCGTGACAAGCTCCGCGGTGTGTTCTTCATCAACCTCGAGTCTATCGGTGCCGGCAGGCTTTCGGTGGTAACGGTCGAGGGCGAGCAGCAGCTCTTTAAGGGCGATCGCCGCATCATGAATCTTGTCAGCAAGGTGTGCAAGTCGTTCCACGTCGATTGCGGTACGTTCGAGATGCCCTATGCAAAAACCGATGCATCCGCAGCGCTCGAGGCGAGCCGTCGCGCCCTTACGATCGCCGGTGTGGACGGCCCGCGCCTTGCCTGCGCTCGCACCGAGGATGACCTGCCGTACAACGTCAATCCGACCAATATTGCTACGGTGTCCGAGGTCGTGACCGAGGTCATTCGTCGTTCGTAGACAGATCCGCTAAGGAGTCAGCGTGTTTTCGTACATCAAGCGCCATTGGCCCATCTATCTGATCTTGACCCTGATCGCAATCGCATTGGGCTTTGGGGCCGCGTATGTCGTTGGCGTTAAGGGCTCGACGCCCGAGACAACAATGAACGAAGAGGTGGAGCAAGAGCAAAGTTTGGGTGCCGACGGTATTTCCGAGTCCGATCAGGCAGCCATCGATGGCGGTTCGTCATCTGCTGAATAGCCGATTCATCGTTTATGCCCAAGGCGGGCGAGCCGGGAGACTGGCTCGCCCGCTTTTTTATCGTGCTAGTGCTTCCTTGTGGCTGACCTAAGGCGAGCGAACCATATGGCTGCAGTGCCCGATGTCAGGAGTGCGGTGATGCATGCGGCGACGGCAACAGATCCCGTTGCCGGCAGGTTCTGAGGCAGGGCGCATCGTTGGATGACGCGGTCCTCATCATGCGCTTCGAGTTTATCGCCACCGCCGTTGCGGCAAAGATCGACGCGCGCGCTGTTGGCAAGTGCGGTTTGGGGCGTATAGGACGACGTTGCCTGCATATGCACGACTGCGCCTCGGGCATCCGAGTTAAGGGCCGTCTTGGCATCGTCAAGATCGTCGTGTTCGTCTTTAAGGTCATCCCGGGTCCAAGAGCCCGCCTCGCTTCTGGTTGTAAAGTCGGCGGCTGCCGCACCGTATTCAAAACGGATGCCCGTGATGACGGCGTTGTCTGCAAGATCAATCTCTTTCGTATCGAGCGTGACGGACTTGTCCGTCGGGATATCCGCTTTCCATAGGTGCCACCCGTCGTAATCGACGAGACGCGCATCGTCGCCCAGCAGCTTTGTAACCTCTTCCGTTTCGAGCCAAGGATTGCTGTGCCCGTCGTCAAGCGTTGCATTGACCTGCTTGCCCGTGTCGCTTGTTCCTGCTGGGGACGTTCGATACCACACGTTGCACAGCCCGTTTAGATCGCCGACCGCAATAGGGGTTTCAACGGCAACAAGTTTCGCTGCGCCATCTTTGGCGCACTCGAGGTCGTCGGTGATGGTCAACTCGTCGACCCAGGTGCTCGACTCATTTTTGGCGTCGATGGTATAGCAGAAGGTGCCTTGCGTATTGGCCCGTGCTTTGGCTCGGTTTTTACCGTCGCCGTTGGCAACGAGTTTGCTTACGACTGGCTGTGCGATCTCTTGGCGCTTATCGACGCTTCCCCTGATCTCGATGGGGGTATCCTTCATTGCCATGGTTTGAACTTCTCCCGTGGCCTTTACTTCAAACGTTATCTCTTCGGCAAGGTCGTAGATACGCGGGGACATCGTTTCGCGCAGGGTGTAGGTGCCGGGTGAAAGGTGCTCAATGTGATGCGGTTTGCCGGATGAAGTCCAAGAATCGATTTCGTTGCCATTGGAGTCGCAGAGGACAAGCTCGGCGCCTGTCACTTCCTGACCTCCGCATGCGTCGACTTTGGAGATATCGATCTTGGTGTAGTCGTTGGAAACGTCAAGGTGCACACCGATCACGGGCGTTTGCTGGTCAGCGTACGACAACTTCACAGTATGCGGGGTCGGGTTGAGCAGATAACCTTCGGGCGCTTGTGTCTCGACGACCTCGTAGGTGGCGGTACCGCATCCCAGCGAAAGATGGTCGACTCGCGCATGCCCTTGTTCGTCGGTTGTAACGGCGGCGACGGTTTCGCCATCCAGGGCAACGATGCTGCCGTCGGTTCGCACGATGTCGCCGCTAGCGCGGATGTCAAACGTGGCTCCAGCGAGGGCGTGCCCATCTACGGCATCCGTCTTAATGATTTCGATGCTTCCGGTTGCGGCGTCATCATAGAACGAGGCGACGGCGACCGGTGTCAGATTCCTGTCGGCGGGAATCGTTATCTCCAGGTCTTCTCCGCGCAGATACGGTTCCTTGGCCGATGTCTCGTGCACGTAGTATGTTCCGGGATTAAGTGATTCTGGCAGCGTGACGGCGCCGGTTGTATCGGTTGTGAAGGTATTCATTACATTGTGGGCCGGATACCAACATGTTTGCGAGACGGGCTCGTGGTGGCTATCGAGCAGCTGGAACGTAAAGCCGGCAAGTGGTACGGTGCCGCCGGTCTGAGCATCGCGCTTTACGATTTGAAGGTGTGTCGATAGGGCATGGTTGTCAATGATGTACTGAAGCTCGGCGCCGTCTGCGGTCTGCTCTGCTGTGATGGTCCATTCTCCTGCTTGCTTAAATCCCTCAGGGACCGTTTCTACAACCTCGCGAACGGTGTAGCCCGCGCGGTCGTATGGAATGGCACCGTGAGCGCCGGCGGGTCGCTTGCCTGCGCCAAACCATGCTTCGGGCTGGTCTTTGGTGGAGGCAAAGCCGTAAACGTTTGTGGTCAACGTGCCGACGACTTGCTGGGAGCTATTGCTGACAACTTCAAAGACGACGCCTCCCGCCGGCTGCTCAAGGCCGGACTCGTCGTTATTGCCATGGTCCTTAAACTTCGAGATTTCAAGGTCAAAGGCGATGGGGATGTTGGGAATACGGCTTTCGAGCTCAACGATGCCCGTATCTCCGAGTTGCTCGGCACCGACGGTGTAGCTCCAACAGTCGTTTGAAATCAGGTAGCCCTCGGGCGCTTTCGATTCGTAGATGGTAAAGGTGCCCAGAGGAACGTCGTTGAGAATCGCCCGTCCGTTTTCGTCGGTCGTAAGGGTGCGAGTCCAGCCGGGAGTTGATTGCGAGACGCAGGTGAATTCAGCGCCCGCAAGCGACGCCCCAACTTGGGCACCAGCATCCGTGGCGGCATCGATTTTTACAATACGCAAGGTGATGGTGCCGGGCTGCTCGTTGACGGTGACATGTTCGCCGCTGTTTTGTGTGGTGAAGGCTATTCGGTCGCTTCGAGGGATATAGCCTGCCGGGGCTTTGGTTTCGACCAGGTAATATGCCGTATTGGGCGAAAGCGTTGCTTGTGCATGCCCGTTTTCGTCCGTCTGGATCGTGCCGACACGTGCATCGCCTGCACTTTCAAAGATATCGAAGGTTGCGCCACCGAGCCTGTAGGTGTCGTTACCGGCGGTGATGTCAGCCTGGGACGATTGTTTTTGGAAAGATACGGAGACGGCGGGCAGAACATAGAGCATGTCCTGGTGTCGACCCTCGCCCGAGACCGGGCCGTGATAACGCCTGGCTCGATGTGGGGTCGCCTTAATGGATCCGGACTTAGCGCTGTCGTAGAGCCAACGTGCAGCCGCTACGGCCTCGGCGTTTTCGTAAAACCTACCGCTCCTGGCAACTCCCTTGCTGTTTGTATACGAATAGGTGCCGTCGGGGCGCGTGGTTCCGTTGAGCATCCAAACGGCAATCTGGGTGGCGGCACGGGCGAGATCGTGCGGCCGCCAAAGGACGTACTGGAGGGGTATCCGTGACAGACGATGGCGGCAAATTCGTCATCAAGCCATGTCCAGCCCTGGTTGTATGTGCGCCATGGTCCTCCCGGCTTGCTGGGGCCGGGGCAGTCTTGATTCATGCAGTACGAAATCGAAGTGTCCTGTGCCTCGTATTTACCGACACCGAAGGGGCCGCAGCCGTCGCTTATGGTGCGGAAATTAAGGGCGTCACTCCCGTCGACGGCGAGTGCGGCCTCTGGGGCCAAGCAGCCGATCAGAAAAAAGAGGAGCAGGAGCAGCGGACCTGTTGCGATTGCGCTGTGGACAGAGTGCGTGGGTGCGTTGGACATGGCTGCTCCTTATCCCTCGTGCGCCGCACGGGGATGAGGCTACCGCCATGGTTCATGCGGGTAAGTACCAGAAGCTGACCAAAAGCTTGCCCGATTTCTGACAAACCGGGCTCAAATACAACAATCAGATAAAGGCGCAGGTAAAAGATAGTAAGGAAAGAAAGACAAAGGTCCTCATCTCCACAATTGGCGTAGTTTTCAAAAGATTCTCCACAGCTAAAACAAGCATCGACACCCTTGTATCGAACAAGACAACCGCGTTATACTAGCCAACACACAAGCGGGCATCGCCAAGTGGTAAGGCATCAGCTTCCCAAGCTGACACTCGCGGGTTCGAGTCCCGTT
>OOBI01001112.1_pt1 | contig 16073 bp, 8 predicted proteins | sample 1671081 | NCBI WGS metagenome assembly OOBI01 (sample SAMN06348120, study PRJEB24527) | human gut metagenome | biome: human gut; feature: ankylosing spondylitis patient; material: feces | host: Homo sapiens | place: China | collected 2015-10 | reverse complement strand
GTATGATAGGGGTCTCCAAAACCTTTGGTGGGAGTTCGATTCTCTCATCCCCTGTTCTTTAAAAACACCTGTTTAGGTGTTTTTTTATTTATAGTAATTTAAATTAAATTTTTATAGAGGAGAATATATATGAGAAAAACAAGTAACAGCGTGCTTTCGCAATATCGGGGTGCGTTAATGGGAATATCCATCATATTGATTATAGTTTTTCATTTTACGGATGACTGTCATTATTACTCCTATCATTTTAGTGGCTGGATTTCCTTCTTTTGGAGATATATTTCATCATCAAGTGTGGATGCTTTTTTATTCTTTTCTGGTCTGGGATTATATTATTCCATGAAAAAAAGATCAGATGTTAGAAGTTTTTACATAAGAAGATTAAAAAGAATTCTGATTCCTTATTGCATCGTAGCCGCACCCTCTTATATTTTATTAGATGTCTGTGTAGATAAAACAGGATGGGGAGAAGCCATAAAAGACTTCACATTTATCACATTTTTCAGTGATGGAGACAGGCTTTACTGGTATATTGGACTTATGCTGTTATGCTATCTGATTTATCCCTATATCTTTCAGATTGTGGATAGCGCACGGGACGCAATAGATGGAGAGATCCGGCTGATTTCCATGGTAAGTGCTGTTACAGTATTAGCACTTGTAATTGCATTATATGAGAAAGATATGTTTGGAAATGTGAATATTGCTTTGCTTCGTCTGCCTGTTTTTATAGCGGGCTGTTTTTATGGCAGATCCAGTTATGAAAAAAGGGAAAGTTATTGGAAATGGTTGATTCTTTTTGCGTTATCCGGCTATTTGCTCACCATGCTTCCAAGTGGATCTCCTATTTTTGCAAGGTATGTGACCGGAATTTTTAATATCTCATGTTGTGCGGGAATTGCCTGGATCTTTTCCCAGTTATCTATGCGCCCGGTTATAAGAATACTGGAATGGTTTGGTGCTCATTCGCTGGAATTGTATCTGGTACATGTTACCATACGAAAATTTATGAAGGGAGCAGCATTTCATACATGCCATCTGCGTTACGAACTGGTGCTGGTATGCAGTTCCATTGTGATTGCATGGATACTTCAGATCCTTGTCCGGTATATAACAGATCATTTGCTTAAGGAAAAGAGGTAAGACATATGACCCTACAGCAGTTACATCAGGTAATTACGATTGCAGAAAGCCGTTCCATGAACGAAGCATCCCGAAAATTGTTTGTCTCACAGCCCAATCTGTCTGCGGTTGTGCGCGAACTGGAAGAAGAAGCAGGAATCACCATTTTTATCCGGTCCAACAGGGGAATCGTGCTTACACCAGAGGGAGAGGAATTTATCGGATATGCCAAGCAGGTCGTGGAGCAGTATCATTTGCTGGAATCCCGTTATATTTCGTCTGCATCCAAAAAGAAATTTTCCGTGTCTATGCAGCATTATACCTTTGCGGTCAAGGCATTTGTGGAAGTGGTCAAGGCGGTGGGAATGGAAGAATATGAATTTGCCGTGCATGAGACACAGACGAATCAGGTAATCGAAAATGTGCGCAACATGAAAAGTGAGCTGGGGATTCTTTTCCTGAGCAAATTTAATGAAGCAGTACTCCAGAAACTTTTCAAGGAAAATGATGTGATTTTTGAAGAACTGTTTACCTGTGACACCTATGTATATCTGTGGAAAGGACATCCGCTGGCACAAAGGGATGTAATTTCTATGAAAGAACTGCAGGAATATCCATGTCTGGTGTTCGAACAGGGGAAAAATAATTCCTTTTATTTTGCCGAAGAGATGAAAAGTACCTATGAATATAAGAAGATGATCCATGCGGATGACCGGGCGACCATGCTGAATCTGATGGTTGGGCTGAATGGTTATACGCTCTGTTCCGGGATTATCTGTGAAGAATTAAACGGAAATGATTATGCGGCAGTGCCGCTGGCGGAGAGCGAAAAGATGCGGATCGGCTATATCCGGCACAAGGGGATAAAGGTCAGTCCGATCGGAGAATTATATGTGGATATTCTGAAAAAAAGTGGGAAACCACTTTGATAAAAATAGTTTTCATCAAAAAATGCTTGTTTTGGTGATTGGAAAGGCAATTTTTTGGAGAAATTGCATAAGATAGCAGGTATAAATATAAATACACGAAAAAAAACGGTAAGAATCTGATGGAAACGGTTGCGCGATTACCGTCATTATGCAGGAAAAACCGGAGAAATGCGAAGTTTGCATAACTTTGACAGATGAGAAAAAAAGTGGCATAATCTTTTCTAAACTTGGGGATGATAATAAAAGTATGTTGTTTAAAGGTAGAAAGAGGTGTTGGATTATGTATGAAACTGTTAAAGTAATTCGGTTATCAGATATGGATGAAGTTAAGGATTTTGTACGTGCAGCAGGTGGTTGTGATTTTGATATTGATGTAAAATGCGACAGAACATTCATTGATGCAAAGTCATTGCTTGGTATGATTGGACTTGGCGTAAAAAAGAATCTTCAGGTTTGCTACGGTGGAAAGAATGAAAATTTCGAAAACGTAGTTGCTAAATTTGCAGTGGCATAATACAATTATTATATCGTGACTATGGAACTTTAAGTCCCGCTCCGTATTCCGGAGCGGGGCTTTTTATTGTAAAATAATGGAACAAATAAAAACCCGCTTCATACAACAGGAAAATACCCGCGGGAGAAAGGAGGTGTACATGCAGGAATTACATATCTCTGTGAGAAATCTGGTAGAGTTTATTTTCCGGGCAGGAGATATCGATAATCGTGCCGGAAAGTTGGCGAGTGCAGAGGCCATGATGGAAGGCAGCCGTATCCACCGGAAAATTCAAAAAAGCATGGACGCCTCCTATCAGGCGGAAGTACCGCTGAAAATTGAATGGAAAGCCAACGATTACGTACTGGTCGTGGAAGGACGTGCAGACGGAATCGCCTATGGAAAATTTCAGCCGGATCTGCCGGCTGCGACGGAGTCTGTGCTGCAACCGGAGAAGGAGTTTGCGGCAGAAATCCCTCCGGAAGAAGAAATCAGCTTCATCGATGAGATCAAGGGTGTATATAGAAACGTTGCGGCAATGGAACAGCCGGTCTACGTGCATAAAGCCCAGGCAATGTGCTATGCGTATATCTATGCGAAACAGAACCGTCTGGAGCGGATCGGCGTGCAGATGACCTACTGCAATCTGGATACGGAAGAAATTCGGTATTTCCGGGAAATTTATACATTTGAGACACTGACCGTGTGGTTTACGCATCTGATCGAAGATTATCGGAAATGGGCAGACTGGCAGATCGCATGGAAAAAACAGCGGCAGGAGAGTATTCATACACTTGAGTTTCCATTTTCCTACCGGCAGGGACAAAAGAAGCTGGTTGCCGATGTTTACCGCACCATTCTGCGGGGAAAGAATCTGTTTATCGAGGCACCGACCGGTGTGGGCAAAACAATTTCCACAATCTTTCCGGCGGTAAAAGCAGTGGGAGAAGGGCTGGCAGACCGGATCTTTTATCTCACGGCAAAGACGATCACGGCAACCGTGGCAAAAGAAACATTCGCCCTGTTGGAAGAACAGGGATACCGTGCCAAAGTCATCCAGATCACAGCCAAAGAAAAACTCTGCCTGTGTGAAGAGATGGACTGCAACCCGGTAAACTGTCCATATGCAAAGGGGCATTTTGACCGGGTGAACGATGCGGTGTTTGATCTCTTGCAGAAATCCAACCTGTTTACCAGAGAGGAAGTTTTAGCGCAGGCGAAAGAATATCAGGTGTGCCCGTTTGAGATGAGTCTGGATGTGGCAACCTGGGCGGACAATATTGTCTGTGATTACAATTACGTATTCGATCCGAATGTATATCTGAAACGCTTTTTTCAGGAGGGGATAAAGGGAGACTATCTGTTCCTGGTGGATGAGGCACATAACCTCGTGGATCGCAGCAGGGAGATGTACAGTGCCGATCTGTACAAAGAAGACGTGCTTGCAGTGAAGCGGATCATGAAAGCGCACAGCCGCACGATCTGCCGTATCCTGGACAAATGCAACAAAGCCATGCTGGAAATGAAACGTGAGTGTGAGCACTACCAGATTCTGGACAGTGTGGGAACGTTGACCTTCCACCTTATGCGGCTGGCCTCCCAGATGGATGAATTTTTTGAAAAACCGCGGGAATTTCCGGAGAAGAAAACGGTGCTGGATTTTTACTTTGCGCTGCGCAATTTCCTGAATATCTATGATCTGGTGGATGACCATTACGTGATCTACAGCCAGATGACGGAGGAAGGTCAGTTCCGGATCCGGCTCTTTTGCGTAGATCCGTCGGTCAATCTGCAGAAATGCATCGATAAAAGCAATTCTACGATCTTTTTCTCCGCAACGCTCCTGCCGATCGGATACTACAAGCGGCTACTTTCCACGGACGAGGATAACTATGCCATTTATGCGCAGAGTACGTTTGCCCAGACACAGAGACTTCTCGCATTTGGCCGGGATGTGAGCACAAAATATACGCGGAGGAACAGAAAAGAATACGAAAAAATCGCGGACTATATCGGTGCAGTCACAGAAGCACAGCAGGGAAATTACATGGTGTTTTTCCCGTCTTATCGGCTGATGCAGGAGGTATATGAGGTCTTTGCCGGGAAGGCGGCCGATTCGTGCGAGATTCTGATGCAGCATAGTAATATGAAAGAACACGAAAGAGAAGCGTTTTTGGAAGAATTTGAAAAAGAGCGCCAGGGGACACTCGTTGCGTTCTGTGTAATGGGTGGAATTTTCGGGGAAGGCATTGATCTGAAAAACGACCGGCTGATCGGTGCCATCATCGTGGGAACCGGACTTCCGCAGGTCAGCGATGAACGTGAAATTTTAAAGAATTATTATGATGAGCGGGGATTGTCCGGATTTGACTATGCGTTCCGCTATCCGGGAATGAACAAAGTCCTGCAGGCAGCAGGGCGCGTGATCCGGACCAGCGAGGACCGCGGCGTGATCCTTCTGCTGGATGAACGTTTCCTGCAGCGCGAATACGGAGCGCTTTTTCCGAGAGAATGGGAAAAGAGAAGCGTCTGTGGTCTGCCGCAGCTGCGGGAAGAAGTGAGCCGGTTCTGGTCAGACGTCCGGGAGGAGCTTTAAAAACTCTTCGGTGGAGGCAGAAACCGGAAGGGTAGGGTTTAACGAAGCCACCAGCTGCCGCTGCGGGATCGTTTCCTGCGTGCGGACGAGGAAGAGATCCTCCGGCTTGTGTTTCAGACAAAAATCCGGGATAAAAGCAATTCCAAGACCGATGCGGGCCATGTCAATGAGCAGATCGTTGCTGCTGAGCTCTACCTGAGGCAGCAGTTCCAGCTGATGCTGCAGGAAAATGTGGTGCAGAAACTCACTCGTTGTGCTCTTGCGGTCTAACATCATGAGAGGATAGGTGCCAAGCTCCGAGAAAGGAACGATGCGGTCCGCCAGATCAAAATATGCCGGATTGGCGACGAACACATCCGAGAAAGAGCCAACCGTTTTCTGAATATAGGAAGGATTCAGATGCGGGTTTGGAAAATTTGTGATAATCAGATCTACCCGGCGCTGCTCTAACAGGTCTACACAGCCCATCGAGCTGGCATTGGTGATTTTAATCGGAACATCCGGGAATTTCCGATGGAATTTCTGCAGATACGGCAGCAGAAAATAGCGGCAGATCGTGTCGCTGGCACCGATATGCAGCTGTCCTAAACCAAGAGAGCCGGATTCTAAAAGCTGGATTTCGCCGCGTGAGATCAGATTCATGGCAGGTTCCACATGTTTCAGAAGCAGAGCACCGGCAGGAGTCAGCTGCACTTTTTTTGTGCTGCGGATAAAAAGCGGCTGTCCCAGCTTGCGCTCTAATGTTTTGATAGACTGGCTTACCGCTGACTGGGAGATAAACAGCTTCTTACTTGCATCCGAAAATGAGAGAGAGCTTGCAACATAATAGAAAACCTTGTATAATTCATAATTGATATCCATCGATCATATCCTCAGTAGTATAGTATAGTATAGTATAGGATATATTATATACCTTTCACAAAGGAGAGAAAAGGAGATTATCATGAAAAAGGGAATTTTGAAAACCTTATGCGGATTGATGGCGGCACTCATGCTGCTTGTGTTCGCAGGAACACCCGTTACAACTCAAGCAGCAAAACTGCCATATTACATTAAAATCAATCGTCAGCAGAACTGTGTGACCGTATATGCACTTGATTCCAAAGGCAAATATACCAAACCGGTCAAAGCATTTGCCTGCTCTGTCGGTGTCAACAATGCCACCCCGACAGGAACATTTTCGATTCCGGCAAAATACCGCTGGCATACACTTATGGGCGGTGTGTACGGACAGTATTGCAGCCGTATTCACGGTGGTGTGCTGTTCCACTCTGTGTTTTACAGTTCACAGGATCCGAGCAGGCTGGCATACAATTCTTATAACCGTCTGGGACAGACGGCATCCCACGGATGTGTCCGTCTGAATGTGGAAGATGCCAAGTGGATCTATGACAACTGCCCGGTAGGAACCAAAGTAACCATCTATGACAGCAAAGATCCGGGACCATTGGGCAAGCCTACCCCGATCCGTATTGATGTAAACAGTCCGTACCGCGGATGGGATCCGACCGATCCGGATCCGAGAAATCCATGGCTGAAACTTCGCCCGACGATTAAGGGAATCAAGAATAAAACCATCGAGAGAACAAACAGCAAAGTAGATCTGAAAAAGGGTGTGAAAGCTACCGATTACAGAGGTAAGACACTTAAATTTACCGTTTCCGGAAAAGTCAATGCGGCAAAGACCGGAAAATATAAGATTACATACACCGCAAAAGATGCCAAAGGAAACAAGACCCAAAAGAGCATCGTAATTACCGTAAAAGATACGAAAGCACCATCCATCAGCCTGAAGCGAAAGACACTGACCTACAATAAAGCCGTTTCCAAAGAAAAACTGGTTTCTGCAATTAAGGCAGATGTAGTGGCAAAAGATCTGGGCAAAAAACTTGCGTCAAAATATGTTTTCGTGGATGCCAGAGAAGCACATAAGGCAGTTACCGCTATGGAAAGAGGAACCTATGGAACTTATAGCGTGACCGTATATGTCAAAGATACGGCAGGAAATAAATCCAGAAAGCTGAAAGTAAAGATTAATTTTGTAAATCCAAACCCGGGTACCGATCAGCCGGATCAGCCGGAACCGGACACTCCGGGCGTTGTAACGGACAGTGCAATTACCGCACAGTAATTTCATAAGAACAGGTAATAGATATCGTAAGCGATATTAATTTTACTTAATTGTCAACCCATGATACAATAACATAAAGATCAATAGAATGCCCCCAAATGCAGGGGGCATTCCGTTTCGCAAAAGAAGGAGGTAAATCCAATGGGCAATGTACGTCGTGTGTACGTAGAAAAGAAACCGGATTTTGCCGTAAAGGCAAAAGAATTAAAACATGAGGTAAAGCATTATCTCGGAATCGCTGCAGATCAGGTGCGTGTTCTGATCCGTTATGATGTGGAAAATGTATCGGATGCCACTTACCAGAAGGCATTGCAGACGGTATTTTCCGAGCCGCCAGTGGATGATATTTATGAGGAGAACTTTGACGCAGAAGGCGGAAACGTATTTTCCGTAGAATTCCTGCCGGGACAGTTCGACCAGAGAGCGGATTCCGCAGAGCAGTGCGTGAAGCTTTTAAATGAGGATGAGGAGCCGATCATCCGCAGCGCGACGACCTATGTGATCAAGGGTGACATCACAGAGGATGAGTTAGAGGCGATCAAAAAGTATTGTATCAATCCGGTAGATTCCCGTGAGACCGGTATGGACAAGCCGGATACCCTCGTACAGAATTTCGATGAGCCGGCAGACGTGGCAGTTTTCGACGGATTTATCGACATGGCAGAAGCACAGCTGAAGGAACTGTACAGCTCTTTAAATCTTGCCATGACCTTTAAGGATTTCTTACATATCCAGAATTACTTCAAAAATACCGAGAAGCGGAATCCGTCCGTGACAGAGATCCGCGTGCTTGATACTTACTGGAGTGACCATTGCCGTCATACCACCTTCTCGACAGAACTGAAAAATGTGAAGTTTGATGAAGGATTTTACCAGGCACCAATCAAAAAGACTTACGAAGAATATCTGGATACCCACAAGAAACTGTATGCGGGACGCGATGACAAGTTTGTCTGCCTGATGGATCTGGCACTGCTTGCCATGAAACGTCTGAAAAAAGAAGGAAAACTTGCAGATCAGGAAGAATCTGACGAGATCAATGCATGTTCCATCGTGGTACCGGTGGAAGTAGATGGAAAGACAGAGGAGTGGCTTGTAAACTTTAAGAATGAGACACATAACCATCCGACCGAGATTGAGCCGTTTGGTGGTGCTGCTACCTGTTTAGGCGGAGCCATCCGTGATCCGCTTTCCGGAAGAACTTATGTGTATCAGGCAATGCGTGTGACTGGAGCCGCAGATCCAACCGTATCCGTAAAAGATACGATTGAGGGTAAGCTGCCACAGAAGAAGATCGTGCGCGAGGCAGCCAGAGGTTACAGCTCTTATGGAAACCAGATCGGACTGGCAACCGGATATGTCAAAGAAGTTTACCATCCGGATTATGTAGCAAAACGTATGGAGATCGGTGCTGTCATGGGTGCCGCACCGAGACGTGCCGTGCAGAGACTGACCTCTGATCCGGGAGATAAGATTATCCTTCTGGGCGGACGTACCGGACGTGACGGTATCGGTGGAGCAACCGGATCTTCCAAGGCACATAACACACAGTCTACGTCTGTATGTGGTGCCGAGGTACAGAAAGGTAATGCACCGACTGAGCGTAAACTGCAGCGCCTGTTCCGCAGAGAAGAAGTCAGCCATATTATCAAAAAATGTAACGATTTCGGTGCCGGCGGTGTATCGGTAGCCATCGGTGAGCTTGCAGACGGACTGCGCGTGAATCTGGATAAAGTACCGAAGAAATATGCTGGTCTGGATGGAACGGAGATTGCAATCTCCGAGTCTCAGGAGCGTATGGCAGTTGTTGTTGCTCCGGAAGATGCCGAGCAGTTCCTTGCTTATGCAAAAGAAGAAAACCTTGAAGCAACCGAGGTGGCAGTTGTTACCGAGGAGCCGAGACTGATCTTAGAGTGGAGAGGAAAAGACATTGTCAATATTTCCCGTGCATTCCTCGATACCAACGGTGCGCATCAGGAAGCAGATGTCGAAGTCGAGATGCCAAAAGAGGAAGACAACTTCTTTAAAAAGATCGAACTTCCGAAAGTTGCAGATGCATTACAGAAAAACGACAACAAATCAGCATGGCTTGCCATGCTTGCGGATCTTAATGTATGTTCCCAGAAGGGACTTGTCGAGATGTTTGACGGTTCCATCGGTGCGGGAAGTGTCTACATGCCATACGGCGGCCGCTATCAGCTGACCGAGACACAGAGCATGGTTGCCAAACTTCCGGTTCTGAAAGGAAAATGCGATACCGTAACCATGATGTCCTACGGATTTGATCCGTACTTATCCTCCTGGAGTCCATACCACGGATCGGTATATGCCGTACTGGAATCTCTTTCCCGTATCGTGACCGCCGGTGGTGACTACAGGAAAGTACGCTTCACCTTCCAGGAGTATTTCCGCAGAATGAGTGAAGATCCAAAGAGATGGAGTCAGCCGTTTGCAGCACTGCTCGGTGCATTTGATGCACAGATCGGTTTTGGTCTGCCGTCCATCGGTGGAAAAGATTCCATGTCCGGAACCTTTAACGATATTGACGTGCCTCCGACACTTGTTTCTTTTGCGGTTGATGTGGCAAGAGAAAAAGATGTCATCACACCAGAGTTGAAAGAAGCAGGAGATAAGCTGGTACTCTTTACCATCGAAAAGAACGAATATGATCTGCCGGTATACGAGCAGGTAATGAAGCTGTACGATAAGATCCATGAACTGATTGGCAGGGGCGCAATCCGCAGTGCCTACGCACTGGACGGAAAAGGTCTGGCAGCAGCAGTCAGCAAGATGGCATTTGGTAACAAATTAGGTGTCACCATTGCAGAGGATGTCACAGCAGAAACATTATTTGCACCGGGATTTGGTAATATCGTTGCAGAAGTAAAAGAGGAGTTTCTTCCTATTATAAAAGAAGCATCCGGAGTTGTTGTCGGTGAAGTGAACGATGCACAGAAATTTGTATACAAAGAAATGTCACTTTCCATGGAGGAAGCAATTGCAGCCTGGACCGGAACACTCGAAAGAGTCTTCCCAACCCGCGCAACCGAGGGCAAGGAAAAAGTGCAGAGTGATGTATATGATACCAAGAATATCTATGTATGCAAGAACAAAGTCGCAAAGCCGACCGTATTCATTCCGGTATTCCCTGGAACAAACTGTGAGTACGACAGTGCGAAAGCGTTTGAGCGTGCAGGTGCCAATACAATTGTAAAAGTATTCAAGAATCTGAGTGCAGCAGACATTCGTGATTCTGTCGATGAATTTGTCAAGGCAATCAACCAGTCACAGATCATCATGTTCCCGGGTGGATTCTCCGCAGGAGATGAGCCGGAAGGATCTGCAAAGTTCTTTGCAACGGCATTCCGGAATGCAAAGATGACCGAGGCAGTAAGCAGACTGCTGTCAGAACGTGACGGACTGGCACTTGGTATCTGCAACGGATTCCAGGCGCTGATCAAACTGGGACTTGTTCCTTACGGACAGATCCAGGCACAGAGTGCGGATTCCCCGACACTGACCTACAACACCATCAACCGCCACATCAGCAAGATGGTATATACCAAGGTCGTGACAAACAAATCCCCATGGCTGCAGCAGGCAAAGCTTGGTGCAACATACTGCAACCCGGCATCCCATGGAGAGGGACGTTTCGTAGCTCCGAAGGAATGGCTGGACAAGCTTTTTGCAAACGGACAGGTTGCCACCCAGTATGTCAATGAAGCCGGCGAGCCAACCATGGATGAAGAGTGGAATGTCAATGGTTCGTACATGGCGATCGAGGGTATCACCAGTCCGGATGGACGTGTACTCGGAAAGATGGCACACAGCGAGCGCCGCGGTGAGGCCGTTGCCATGAACATCTACGGAGAGCAGGATATGAAGATCTTCGAATCCGGAGTTGCTTACTTTAAATAGAATTGTTTATCTTCACGCGTAGTTTCACTCGAACTACGCGTGAAATAGTTTTAATAATAGAAAAAAGTGAAAAAACTCTTAAATGCTTAAGAAAATATTAAAGAATTTTTTCAATAAAATGTAATTTTGGTGTTGCAAAGATACAATACTTGGTGTATGATTGTCACGTAGAGTAGTTAAAAGAGTACTATAAATAGTACGACAAGTGATGAACTACTATCGAGGCTATGGAAACTGGAACTTGTTCCAGACAGACCTTACAATTACAGATACATATTAGAAATATAAGTCATCGGAACCTCAGCTTGCTGATCTTGATGCTGGACAATCAACGTTGATATCACACTCTACGCCGACGTCTGATGTGCGAAAGTTTCTGGTCATTTATGATTTGTGTGTCTGTAGATGAAACTGACGATGGACTTAACAGTAAGACCGAGGAAGGTCAGTGGAGGCAATTAGCGAGAACATTGGATTGGAAAAATCGTCCGCAGCGGTTTGAAAGAGAAGATGAAGGAACTTAAACGTGCAGGGTTAAACGAGTAGAAGAGATGGAAGTTAGTCAAAAAGAAAGAGAGGAAAAAACATGAAATCAAGCAAAAAAGTGTTAGCTTTTGCTCTCGCTGCAGCTATGGTTGTAACAGCAGTTCCTGCTACAAACGCACAGGCAGCTTCTACAGCAAAGCTTAGCGCAAAAAAAGCCACAGTTTATTCTGAGGGCTACAAGACAGTTACAGTTAAAACTCCAAAGTCTTGGAAGTCTGTTAAAGTAACTGCAACAAGCAGCAAGAAGTCTGTTGCAACTGTTAAGAAGACAGCAGCAAAGAAGATTAAGGTTACAGGTGTTAAGCCAGGTACCGCTAAAGTTACGGTTAAGGTAACTTACAAGACTTCTACAAAGAAGAGTGCTAAGACAAAGACAAAGAAACTTACTTACACAATGAAAGTTGCTAAGGCAAGCGTTGCTTTATCTGGAGATTCAGCAGTAGCAGTTGGAAGCACAACTAAGTTAACAACAACTAAGAAGGCTTCTTCAAGAGCTAAGATCACTTACACATCCAGTGATGAGACAATCGCAACAGTTTCTGAAGACGGAACTGTAAAGGGTGTTAAGGCTGGTAAGGCTACAATCACAGCTAAGCTTACAATTGGTAAAGATACAGCTACAGCTACTAAGGAAGTAGAAGTAAAGAACTATGTTCTTTCTACAGTAGCACAGAACAAGTTAACAGAGCTTACAGCTACTGTCGCTGGTGATACAAAGAACCTTAAGGCTTCTGATTTCACAGTAAAGAGTGAAGCAACAAACGTTGTTTACCCAGTATCTAAGGTAACAGTTGATTCTAAGGACGCTTCTAAGGTTACATTAACTCTGTTCAGTGAGTTAAAGGATGCAGCTACATATGATGTGACTCTTGATGGAATCACAAAGACATTCGTAGCTTCTGATGGAAAGGTTGCTTCTATCGCACTTGATAAAGCTACAATCCCATATGCTACTGAGACAGAAATTAAGTTGGTTTCCAAAGATGCTAATGGTGTTATCATAAAAGAACTTAAATATGGTGATACTGATAACAGTTATAACTTTACAATTGATACAAAAGGTAACGGATATACAACTGGTTCTAAGTTATACTTAAACAAGATTGGCGATACTGCTGAAGCAACTATCGAGTACAAGACTGGAAAGTATGACCAGAATGGTAAGGCTGAAGGCAATATTGGTCCTAACAAGGTGACAATTACTGCTGCAGATCAGTCAGCTATCAATGATTTCAAAGTAAGAATTGATGGCGCAAACAAGAAGTTTGATAAGGCAAAAGATACTAATAAGATTGCTGCCGGAGAAACTGGCAAATATGCATACTTTATGATCAAGGATGCAACAGGAACAGAGGTTTCTAAGTATGATTATACTGTAGAATCTTCAGACAAGACAGTTTTAATGCTTGCAAGCAATACTATCTCAAGCAAGAGCGTTGGTCTTACTCCTGTTAAGCAGGGTACAGCATATATCTTATTTAAAGATAAGGATGGTAAAATTGTAAACTCTGTAGCAATTGATGTTACTGCTGGTAGAGAAGCTGCTACTCTTGAGTTAGATAAGTATAGCGTAGATGCTTCTACATCAAAGACTGTAGCTGCTAAGACAGTAAGTGTTAAGGTAAAGGATCAGTATGGTGATGAGGTAGCTGCAAGCAATTACTCAAATGTACATGTATCTTATTTAAGTGGTCCTGTTAAGAATGAGACCGCTGTAGCATTTGATGCAAGCAAGAAAGCAGTTGTTGTTACAGGTTCAGCATTTGATGCTTCTAAAACAGGAGCTTATGTATACAAGGTAGCTTATACAAAAGATAATAAGGAAATTGTAGCTAAGACTCTTACTGTTAATGTTCAGAAACCTGGTTCTGCAGTTGATTCATATCGCCTTGATCTTGACAAATCTTCTGTAGATGTTAAAGTTGATAATGATAATAAAGATAGCAAAATCATTACTGCTCAGTTAATGGGACGTTCAAACGGTGTTGATTTGAACGCAGTACAGAGTGTAACTTATACTGTAAAGAAATCTGATGGAACAGTTGTTTTTGGTAAGGACAATGGAAAGGTTATTACAGGAGCAGCATTCGGAGTTGATAATAACTATGGTGATGCGAACATTACAGGTTCTAATTTAAATATCAAACTTGTAGATGTTACTAACGGAACAGCTACAAAGAATCTTGGAGCTGGTACTTATACTGTAACTGCTACATGCAAAGATACAAAGAATAATGATGTAACTATTACTTCTAGCTTTACAGTAACAGATACTCAGACTAAGGCATCTGCTGAAGTTAAGCATAATTCAGTTGAGCCGACAGAGGATACTGTTGAAGCTGCATTAAAAGCTGCTTTAGTTGTAACTTATGGAGATGATGTTTATAGTAATGCAAAAGATGCTCCAGAAGGTGCTAAAACATTAGTAATTTCTAAGGTTGAAGGAAAACTTAATGATGGTACCGAGTTTAAGACAAAGGATACCAAGGTTAAAGGTCATGATTTCAATATTTCTAAACTGGAAGTTACTGTAACAGTAGCAGATGGCATCTCAATGAATGTTGAAGTTGCTGTACCTGGTGTTATTACAGCAAAATAATATAGAAATTATTTGATCTAAGTTATTATAACATCTGTGAAATAGTAAATAGTAAAATATAGCTCTCTGCCAATTGGGTGGAGAGCTATATTTCTGTGATAAAAAAAGAGGTTGCCGAAGCAACCTCTTTAATAGACTCAATTACTTGAATGAAATTACATATGGATTAGAAGAAATATCCTTTGTAATGTCAACCTTATAAGCACCTGAATCAACTGTAAATGTGATCTTCTTGATTGTTACAGACTTAACACTACTAGAAATCGCGGTGTGATCCTTGTCAAGTTTAGCACCTGTATTAGTAATACCCTCTACAGATACAATTGACATATTCTCATCATCTACTCCATAAGTATGATCACCATATACAAGCTTAACTGCAGCTTTTACAAGAGCTTCTGAATCGCTAACACGATCAATTGAATCTTTTTCAAGACTCATATCACCTGTTGGCTGTGTATCCTTAACAGTAAATGTAGTAGTGAATGTCTTTGTAACCCACTTAGTAGAATCGCTTTCTGTCTTCTTACCAGTCTTAACAGTTGCTGTGATCTTGTAAGTACCAGCACCAAAGTTCTTTTCAGCAGTAAATGCGGAAAAAGAAACTGTTTGTACTGTCATTGTATTACGACCCATAGTGATATCACATCCTGTGTTAGCAGACACATCTTTTCCATCCTTATCTTCTAACTTATATGTAATAGACTTAACCTCTGTTGTATTGTCTTTAAGTTCTGTTCCTCTAGAAAGAGTCTGATTTGCGACACCATTGATCATCTGATTTACACTGGCAGTGATAACATAATCAGCTGGAGTATTATGATCATTATCTACAAGGTTATCAATTTCTGTTTTATTTACGTCTAAAGCAAAAGACTCAGTTCCCTGAGAAGGATTTTTAGGCTGCTGAATTGTAATTGTTACAACTCTTGCACAAACTTCTTTTCCATCTTTCATGTATGCAATCTTATACTGATATGTTCCTTCTGGAATAGTAACAGTACGATCCCATGCATAGAAGTTAACTTTAATTTTGTTTGATGCTGTAGCAGAATCAATATCAAAGAATACACCATCACCAGAATCTGTAATATCAGATGCTTTTACATTCTTCGCAGTTGTGCTAAGGCAAGTAACTTTCAGAGATGAACTAGCAACTTTGATATCTTTTGCATACTGATCCTTGAAAGATGCAGTTACAGTTACGTCCTGCTGTAATGCAGCAGAATTTGAAAGTGTAGCAGATGTTTTATCAACATCCATTGTTGCAACTTCTCTCTTAGCAACAACAGTAATTGCTACAGAGCTTACAATCTTATCATCTTTTTTAATTAAAATATAAGCAGTACCAGCCTTTACAGGTGTAACAACCACTTTCTTATCACTATCGAGAGTTGTATCGCCAAGCATTAAGACACTCTTATCACTGGACTCTACTGTATAATCATAGTAATTAGAAATTTCATTTCCGTCAGCATCTTTGATCTGGAAATATGCATATTTTACTGTAGCATCATCAACAGCAAGCTGTGCGTTTGCATCAATTTTGTCAAACTTCTTTGCTGTTAACTCAGATACCTTTACATTAAAATTATTAACAGCAGTTTGATCTACAGCTGTAATTGTAAGTTTTCCAGATGTAATGTTTCCTTCTGGCTTACCATCAGTACCATATTTTCCAGACTTGTAAGTAACCTCTGCTGTAGCAGTGTCACCAATCTTGTTTAAGTATAACTTAG
>OOBI01001111.1_pt1 | contig 16103 bp, 8 predicted proteins | sample 1671081 | NCBI WGS metagenome assembly OOBI01 (sample SAMN06348120, study PRJEB24527) | human gut metagenome | biome: human gut; feature: ankylosing spondylitis patient; material: feces | host: Homo sapiens | place: China | collected 2015-10 | reverse complement strand
TGACCTCGATACCATTCGTGAGGCGGACACGAGCAACCTTACGCAGAGCAGAGTTGGGCTTCTTGGGGGTCATGGTACGAACAGCAGTGCAGACACCACGCTTCTGGGGGCTGTTCAGATCAGAATACTGTTTCTTCTGAGAATTGTAGCTCTTCAGCAGTGCGGGAGCGGTGCTCTTGGTAGCCAGAACCTGACGGCCCTTGCGTACAAGCTGGTTAAAAGTAGGCATTTTGTTTCTCCTTTCTTAATAATGCACATCGGACTTTTTCCGACTTTTTTGCCACACTATCCCCATGAGGGATGCGCAACAGTTATATAATACTCGCTTTACAGGCGGATGTCAACAGTTTTTGCAAAGTTTTTTGCATTTATTCCAGATTTTTTCTTTCAGCATTTTTTCGACGCAAAACGCACGGTTTTCTCCCCTGTTTCCGCTTTTCCGGGCATATAAAAACCGCCCTGCAGGCAGATGCCCACAGAGCGGTCCATTGTTTTATTTCAGAAGAAGGAGCTTTGCTTACTGTGCAGCAGCTGCCAGTTCAGCAGCGACCTCAGCATCGCGCTCAGCCTCACGGTTCTTCAGATCCTCACGGACTTCCGGCAGACCGGTACCTGCGGGGATCAGCTTACCAATGATGACGTTCTCCTTCAGGCCGGCCAGCGGGTCAACCTTGCCCTTGATGGCAGCTTCGGTCAGCACGCGGGTGGTCTCCTGGAAGGATGCAGCGGACAGGAAGGAGTCGTTTGCCAGAGCAGCCTTGGTGATGCCCAGCAGCACCTGCTGGTACTCGACCAGCTTCAGGCCCTCTTCACCAGCGTCGATGCGCTGCTGCAGATCGGCGTTGATGCTCTCCACTTCCAGACGGCTTGCCAGTGCACCGCCGATCAGGTTGGAAGAACCGGAATCAGTCACGCGCACCTTGCGGCACATCTGACGGACGATGACTTCGATATGCTTATCGTTGATCTCAACGCCCTGCAGACGGTAGACCTTCTGAACTTCGTTGATCAGGTAGTTCTGGACATCCTCCAGACCCTTGATTGCCAGAATATCCTGCGGATACAGAACACCTTCACGGGTGATGATGTCGCCCTTCTCCACACGGTCACCCGGCATCACGCGGGAATGCTGGGTGAACGGGATGGAGTAGCTCTTTACGACCTCGGCACCGTTCTCGTCCTTGCCGGTCACCTTGATAACGACATTCTTCTTGGTATCGTCCTGAGAAACGACACCAGAGATCTCGCTCATGATGGCCATGCTCTTGGGACGGCGGCTCTCGAACAGCTCTTCAACACGGGGAAGACCCTGCGTGATATCTTCAGCAGATGCGATACCGCCGGTATGGAAGGTACGCATGGTCAGCTGAGTACCAGGCTCGCCGATGGACTCTGCGGCGATAACGCCGACAGACTCGCCCAGACGGACCGGCTCGCCGTTTGCCATATCGGAACCATAGCAGCGTGCGCAGACACCGGTCTTTGCACGGCAGGTCAGCAGGCTGCGGATCTTCAGCTTGGTAATGCCAGCAGCCTCGATCTCGTTTGCATCGTACAGGTCGATCATCTTGCCTTCCGGCACGATCACCTTGCCGGTGACGGGGTTGACCACATCGCCCACAGCGAAGCGGCCGATCAAGCGCTCGCGGAAGCTCTCGATCTTCTCCTTGCCCTCGTGGATCTCAGACACCCACAGGCCGTCGGTGGTGCCGCAGTCGATCTCGCGCACGATGACATCCTGAGAGACATCGACCATGCGGCGGGTCAGGTAACCGGAGTCAGCGGTACGCAGAGCGGTATCGGCCAGACCCTTACGGGCGCCACGGGCAGAAACGAAATATTCCAGAATATTCAGACCTTCACGGTAGTTGGCACGAATGGGCATCTCGATGGTGTGGCCGGCGGTGTTTGCCAGCAGGCCGCGCATGCCGGCCAGCTGCTTGATCTGGTTCATAGAACCACGAGCACCGGAGTCAGCCATCATATAGATCTCGTTGTCCTTGGGCAGGTTGTCTGCCAGAGCCTTGGAGACCTTATCGGTGGTAGCCTGCCAGATGGCGATGGTCTGGTTGTAACGCTCGTTGTCGGAGATCAGGCCGCGGTTGAACAGCTTGCCGACCTTTGCGATCTGCTGGTCAGCCTCAGCGATCAGTTCCTGCTTCTGCGGCGGGATCACAGCGTCGCACACAGCGACGGAGATTGCAGACAGAGTGGAGTACTTGTAGCCCTGTGCCTTGATGGCATCCAGCATCTTTGCACACTTGCGGGTGCCGTTGCGGGTCATGCAGCGGGAAATGATGTCGGGCAGAGTCTTCTTGGTCACGCGGAAGCTGACCTCGTACTCCAGCCAGTGCTCGGGATCCGTACGGTCGATATAACCCAGATTCTGAGGAACAGGGTTATTGAAGATGATGCGGCCGACGGTGGTTTCCACCAGACCGGTGCGCTCCACGCCGTCAATGGTCATGGTGCGGCGCACCTTGATGGGTGCGTGCAGGGTAACGATGTGCTCTGCATAAGCCATCAGGGCTTCGTTCTCATCGCGGAACACCTTGCCTGCGCCCTCGTCATTTTCACGAACGGTGGTCAGGTAGTAGCTGCCCAGGATCATATCCTGCGTAGGCACGGTAACAGGTGCGCCGTCAGAGGGCTTCAGCAGGTTGCCGGAAGCCAGCATCAGCATCTTGGCCTCACGGCAGGCATCCTCGCCCAGAGGCAGATGCACTGCCATCTGGTCACCGTCGAAGTCGGCGTTGAATGCGGTACATGCCAGCGGGTGCAGCTTGATTGCACGGCCCTCCACCAGCACCGGGTTGAAAGCCTGAATGCCCAGACGGTGCAGGGTAGGTGCACGGTTCAGCAGAACGGGGTGGCCCTTGATCACGGTCTCCAGGCTGTCCCACACTTCGGGCTTAGCGCGCTCCACCATCTTGCGGGCGGACTTGATGTTGTTGGCAATGCCCTTCTCCACCAGATCCTTCATGACAAAGGGCTTGAACAGCTCCAGAGCCATTTCCTTGGGCAGACCGCACTGATCCATCTTCAGCTCAGGGCCGACGACGATAACAGAACGACCGGAGTAGTCAACACGCTTGCCCAGCAGGTTCTGACGGAAGCGGCCCTGCTTGCCCTTCAGCAGATCGGAAAGGCTCTTCAGTGCGCGGTTGTTGGGGCCGGTGACCGGACGGCCGCGGCGGCCGTTGTCGATCAGGCTGTCCACTGCTTCCTGCAGCATACGCTTCTCGTTGCGCACGATGATGTCGGGAGCGCCCAGCTCCAGCAGACGGCGCAGACGGTTGTTGCGGTTGATCACGCGGCGGTACAGGTCGTTCAGGTCGGAGGTGGCAAAACGGCCGCCGTCCAGCTGGACCATGGGGCGAAGGTCAGGCGGCAGAACAGGCAGCACATCCATGACCATCCATTCAGGACGGTTGCCGGAAATGCGGAATGCCTCAACTACTTCCAGACGCTTGAGGATGCGCACGCGCTTCTGGCCGGAGGACTTTTCCACCTCGGCAGTCAGCTCTTCACTCAGCTGATCCAGATCGATCTCCTTCAGCAGATCCTGAATGGCCTCAGCGCCCATAGCAGCCTCGAACTCATCACCGTAGTGGTCGCGCATCTCACGATACTCGCTCTCGGTGAGCAGCTGCTTCTTTTCCAGACGGGTAGCGCCCGGATCAGTGACGATATAGCTTGCAAAGTACAGCACCTTCTCCAGCAGGCGGGGGCTGATGTCCAGCATCAGGCCGATGCGGCTGGGGATGCCCTTGAAGTACCAGATGTGGCTGACGGGAGCGGCCAGCTCAATGTGGCCCATGCGCTCACGGCGGACCTTGGCCTTGGTCACTTCAACGCCGCAGCGGTCGCAGATCTTGCCCTTGTAGCGGATGCGCTTATACTTACCGCAGTGGCACTCCCAGTCCTTGGTAGGTCCAAAAATGCGCTCACAGTACAAGCCGTCGCGCTCCGGCTTCAGGGTACGGTAGTTGATGGTCTCAGGCTTTTTGACCTCGCCGTAGCTCCAGTTGCGGATCTGCTCCGGGGAGGCAAGGCCGATCTTGATGGAATCGAAAACGTTGTTTTCCATGAAACGAACCCTTTCTTAATCTCTAGTTGTCTCGATGATACAGGCGGCTTTCTTGTTCAGACCACAGGCCCCTCTCCCCTGCCGCAGCACGCGGAACAGGGGGCTTGAGGCTTGTGTTCTTTGTCTGATCAGAAATCTACTTCGTCAGAAGAAGCGGGAGCTTCGGCACCGGAGTTATTGTCCTCCAGCACAGAAGGATCATCGAAACCGGCATCGGCATCCTTAATATTATAATCGTTGAGCAGTTCGCTCTCCTGCACGACGTTCTCAGTGCCGGCAACATCGCGCATATCAAAGCCGGTCTCTTCGTCGTCGAAGTTCTGACGCATGTCGATCTCGTTGCCGTCCTTGTCCTGAACAACAACGTCCAGACCCAGAGACTGCAGTTCCTTCAGCATAACGCGGAAGGACTCGGGGATGCCGGGCTGCGGGATCGGCTCACCCTTAACGATGGCCTCGTAGGTCTTCACACGGCCCTCCACGTCGTCGGACTTGACGGTCAGGATCTCCTGCAGAGTGTAAGCAGCGCCGTAAGCTTCCAGTGCCCAGACTTCCATTTCGCCAAAGCGCTGGCCGCCGAACTGGGCCTTGCCGCCCAGAGGCTGCTGAGTGACCAGAGAGTAGGGGCCGGTGGAACGTGCATGGATCTTATCATCGACCAGGTGATGCAGCTTCAGGTAGTACATATAACCGACGGTAACGCGGTTATCGAACTTTTCGCCGGTGCGGCCATCGTAAACGGTGGTCTTGCCATCGCGGTCCAGCTCGATCTTGGAGAAGTCGATGATGTGTCCCTTCTCGCCCATGATCTTGGGGAGCTTCGTGGGATATGCAGGAGCATTTTCGCCATGCCACATCTCGCGGGCGGTATCAAAGGTATCGCCGATGTCGTTCTCACGAGCAGAGTCGAAGACGGGAGTCATGACCTTGATGCCGCATGCCTTGGCAGCGTAGCCCAGGTTGACTTCCAGCACCTGACCGATGTTCATACGGGAAGGAACGCCCAGAGGGTTCAGCACGATGTCCAGCGGGGTGCCGTCGGGCAGGTAGGGCATGTCCTCCTGCGGCAGAATGCGGGAAACGACACCCTTGTTGCCGTGACGGCCTGCCATCTTATCGCCAACGCTGATCTTGCGCTTCTGGGCAATATAGCAGCGGACGACCTCGCGCACGCCGGGCTGCAGTTCGTCGCTGTTCTCCGGGGTGAACACCTTGACGTCCACGATGATGCCGTATGCACCATGGGGCACGCGCAGAGAAGTATCACGCACTTCGCGTGCCTTCTCGCCGAAGATGGCGCGCAGCAGGCGCTCTTCAGCAGTCAGCTCGGTCTCGCCCTTCGGGGTGACCTTACCGACCAGAATGTCGCCGCTCTTGACCTCGGCACCGATGCGGATGATGCCGCGCTCGTCCAGATCCTTCAGTGCATCCTCAGAAACGTTGGGGATATCACGGGTGATCTCTTCGGGTCCCAGCTTGGTGTCGCGGCTCTCGGTCTCGTACTCTTCAATATGAATGGAGGTGTACACGTCCTCGCGCACGATCTTCTCGTTCAGCAGAACGGCATCCTCGTAGTTGTAGCCTTCCCAGGTCATGAAGCCGATCAGAGCGTTCTTACCCAGAGAAATTTCGCCGTTGCGCATTGCAGGGCCGTCGGCCAGCACCTGACCGGCCTTGACGCTCTCGCCGACCTCCACGATGGGACGCTGGTTGATGCAGGTGCCTGCGTTGGAGCGTGCGAACTTGACCAGAGGATAATCCTCCAGCTCGCCCTTGTTGTTGCGCACAACAACATGGTTGGCATCCATCTTCTCAACGATACCGTCATTCTTTGCCAGAACAGCGGTGCCGGAGTCGGTAGCAGCCTTGTACTCCATACCGGTAGCAACGATGGGCTGCTGGGTGACCATCAGAGGCACTGCCTGACGCTGCATGTTGGAGCCCATCAGAGCACGGTTACAGTCATCGTTCTCCAGGAAGGGGATGCAGGCGGTAGCAACAGAGACCATCATTCGCGGAGAAACGTCCATGTAATCGACTTTCTCTGCATCAATTTCAAGGATCTCGTCGCGGCGGCGGGCAGACACACGGGGACGGATGAAGTGCTTGCCCTCATCCAGCGGCTCGTTGGCCTGTGCCACAACGTACTCGTCCTCGACATCAGCGGTCATATACTCCACTTCGTCGGTAACGACCTGTTCCTTCAGGTTGCCGTTCTCGTCATAGATCTTCTTGACCTTGCGGTACGGAGCTTCCACGAAGCCGTACTCGTTGATCTTGGCGTAGGATGCCAGATAGGAGATCAGACCGATGTTGGGGCCTTCAGGGGTCTCAATGGGGCACATACGGCCATAGTGGCTGTAGTGAACGTCACGGACCTCGAAACCTGCGCGGTCACGGCTCAGACCGCCGGGGCCCAGAGCAGACAGGCGGCGCTTGTGGGTCAGCTCAGCCAGCGGGTTGTTCTGATCCATGAACTGGGACAGCGGAGAAGAACCGAAGAACTCCTTGATGGCTGCCACCACCGGACGGATGTTGATGAGGGCCTGCGGGGTGATGACGCTCTGATCCTGGCTCTGCAGGGTCATGCGCTCACGGATGACGCGCTCCATGCGGGAGAAGCCGATGCGGAACTGGTTCTGCAGCAGCTCGCCCACGCTGCGGATGCGGCGGTTGCCCAGATGGTCGATATCATCGGTGGTACCAATATTGTGGCCCAGACCGTTCAGGTAGTTGATGGAAGCCAGAATATCGGCGACCGTAACGGTGCGGCCGATCAGCTGGTCGTGGTTGCGGCGCAGCATCTCCTTCTGCTCTTCCACATCAGAGGTGGTGTCGAGGATCTTCTTGATCTCATCGAAGGAGCAGCGCTCGTTGATGCCGCACTCCTTCACGTCGAAGGAGAAGAAGCCCTGTGCATCCACACAGCCGTTGGTGATGACCTTGATCTTCCGGCTCTCTTCCTTCATGGGATCGTCGAGCTTCAGCACGACCAGATTCACACCGGCATTGTCAGCCTTCTCAGCCAGCTCGCGGGTGATCTTGGCACCAGCCTCGATCAGGATCTCGCCGGTGAGCGGAGCGACCACATTCTCAGCAGCCACCTGACCGGTGATGCGGCGTGCCAGAGACAGCTTCTTGTTCATCTTATAACGGCCGAAACGAGACAGGTCATAACGGCGCGGGTCGAAGAACAGCATGTTGATCTGGCTGGTAGCAGACTCCACCGTGGGAGGCTCGCCGGGGCGCAGCTTGCGGTAGACTTCCAGCAGGCCCTCTTCCTGATTCTTGGTGGTATCCTTTTCCAGAGTAGCGAGGATGCGCTCATCGTCGCCAAAGAAGTTCAGGATGTCCTCGTTGGTGGACAGGCCCAGTGCACGGCACAGCACGGTGACAGGCAGCTTGCGGTTCTTATCGATACGGACATAGAACACATCGGAAGCATCGGTCTCGTACTCCAGCCATGCACCGCGGTTGGGGTTCATGGTGGCGCTGTACAGGTCGTTGCCCACCTTATCCTTGGCATCGCCGTAGAACACGCCGGGAGAACGCACCAGCTGGCTGACGATCGCACGCTCTGCACCGTTGATCACAAAGGTGCCGGCATCGGTCATCAGCGGGAAATCGCCCATGAAGATCTCCTGATCCTTCACTTCGCCGGTCTCCTTGTTCAGCAGACGGGCGGTGACGCGCAGGGGTGCTGCATAGGTCACGTCGCGCTCTTTGCACTCTTTGATGCTGTACTTGGGCTCTTTATCGAGACGGAAGTCCACGAAGCTCAGTGCCAGATTGCCGGTGTAGTCCTCAATGGTGCCGATGTCGTGGAAGACCTCTTTCAGGCCCTCGTCCAGGAACCACTGATAAGAGTTCTTCTGGACCTCGATCAGGTTCGGCATACTGATGACTTCGTCGATGTGGGAGAAGCTCATGCGCTCGGTTTTGCCGAGCTTTACGGGCTTGACTTTCATCATAAAATCAACCACTCCTTACTTTTATACTCTACGGGATGTCGTATACACGGGTCAAATTTGAGCAGACACACATAATTCGACCCGCGTCGAAGGGAACCTTTCGGCGTTTTTCACAAACTTTTCGGTTTGACCCGTCCAGCCGCCGCCTGCGTATTCCCCTTTTTGGCGCACTAGTCCATTATGTGATACTAATGCAGTATACACCCTAAAAGCCTTGCTGTCAAGCCATTTTTCAGATTTTTGCCAAAACAAATTTATTTTTTCTTTCATTTTCGCACGCCCGGCAGCGTGTTGTGTTTTGCTGTTTTAGGGCTTGATTTTTTTATTTTGCACGTTCCTGTTCATAATCCCCTTGTGCAATTTGTCTATCTTTGCCCTTGTGTTTTGGCGTATTACTTTTACAGTCGGATATGCCCGTTTTCCCTTGCGGCCCTTTTTTGTGAAAAAGCAGCTCAGAAAAGCTCGCAGGCTTTTCTGAGCTGCAAATATAAAAATAATGTTTCCTCTAATATTGCCAGAGTGCAAGCGGCGGCAATTATAATCGTTCACTCATCCAGATAATCCCGCAGGCGTTTTGCACGGCTGGGATGCCGCAGCTTGCGCAGGGCCTTGGCTTCGATCTGCCGCACCCGCTCCCGGGTCACATTGAACTCCTTACCCAGCTCTTCCAGCGTGTGCGCCCGGCCATCCTCCAGCCCGAAGCGCAGTGCGATCACCCGCTCTTCCCTCGGTGTCAGGCTTTTGAGCACGCTGAACAGTTCCCGCCGCAGCAGCTGCCGCCCGGCTTCATCCACCGGGACGCCTGCATCCTCGTCCTGAATAAAATCTTCAAGGTGGGCATCCTCTTCCTCGCCCACCGGCGTTTCCAGGCTGATGGGGTCCTGCGCCAGCTGCAGCAATTCCCGCACACGGTCCGGCTCCATGTCCAGCTGAACAGCGATCTCTTCCGCGGTAGGCTCCCGGCCATTTTTCCGCAACAGGTCACCCGTCGTCTTTTTGACCCGGTTGATGCTCTCCACAAGGTGCACCGGGATGCGGATGGTCCTCCCCTGATCTGCAATGGCGCGGGTGATGGACTGACGGATCCACCACGTGGCATAGGTGGAAAATTTGAAGCCGCGCTCCGGTTCAAACTTTTCCGCCGCCTTCATCAGACCGAGATTGCCTTCCTGAATAAGATCCAGAAACGGCAGGCCCCGCCCTGCATAGCGCTTTGCCACCGACACCACCAGCCGCAGGTTCGCTTCGCTGAGCTTCCGCCGGGCATCCTCGTCCCCGGCCTGCGCGGCACGGGCAAGCTCCGTTTCCTGTTCTGCTGTCAGCAGCGGCACCCGGCCGATCTCCTTCAAATAGGCCTTTACCGGGTCGTCCAGCGCCACCCCCTCTGCCGAAAGCTCATGTTCCAGCCTGCCGATCTGCGTTTCATCCAACGCAGGCAGGTCCGCTTCCTCTTCGGTCAGGTGCACGCCGCGGTCCTCCAGTGCCGTATACAGCTCATCCAGCTGCGCCACATCGTAATCCTGTTCGTCCATGGCACGGCTGATCTGCTCCGGTGTCAGGGCATGGTGGCGTGCCCGCGCGGCCAGTGTTCTGGCCAATTCCTCCGTTTGCGACAATTTCTGCATGGTTCCTGCTCCTTTCCTCTCCTGCTCCAGCCGGAGGGGAAAGCGGGGGATCATTCTTCTACAGGCACATTTCCCTGCTTCTTTTCGCGCATCGACTGGAGGTAATCACTCAGTTCCTCATTGGACATATGCGCCGCCTTGCCTGCCATGGGCATCCCCCGGGCAATGCGGTCCAGATACAGCCGGATATCATCCGGCGTACAATTCACATCGCTGTATTGTGCCGCAAGATGGCTCAGTTCATTCAGCGCTTCTTCGCTTACAAAAGCGCGCAGCGTGGTCAGGCTGATCTCAATGCCCTCCTGTCGGCAGCGCAGCATGGCTTCAAACAGCTCCTTCTGCTGCGGCAGCACGAACTGTTCTGCGGTCAGCTGCCCCTGCACCAGATCGATATAGTGCGGCTCCCGCAGCATGGCCGCCAGCAGTCGCTGCTGTGCGCTGGCAATGCCCAGCGCCTGACTGCCGCCCGCACTGTACGGCACGTTGATCTGATTCATCTCACCGGACTTGAGCGCCTGCTGCTTTTTCTCCCAGCGGTGCTTGCTGCCCGCCCTCTTCACGGCGGTCTCCAGCTGGGTCATGATAGCTGTTTTGGAGATGTTGGTCTCCTCAGCCAGACGCCCCGCATACACTTCCTGCTCGGTAGGGTTGGAGCGCTCTGCCAGCATATTCACAGCTTCCTTCACGTATTCCAGCCGCTGGGCATCCTGTGCCAGATCGTACTGGCTGCGCAGACGGCCCAGCCGGAAGTCCAGTGCATTGCCCACACCATCCAGCAGGGCTTTGAATCGCTCTGCGCCATACTTTTTGATGTACTCGTCCGGGTCCTTTGCACCGGGGATCTGCAGCACACCCACCTTTACCGGACTGTTGCGGAACAGTTCCAGCGAGCGCAGCGTGGCCTTCTGGCCTGCTTCGTCCGAATCGTAGCTCAGGATCACCTCGTCAGCATACTCGCTGATGAGCCGCACCTGCTCCGGGGTCAGGGCCGTGCCGCAGGCGCACACTGCTGTGTCGATGCCTGCCTGATGCATACTGATCACGTCCATGTAGCCCTCGCACAGCACGAACCGGCGCACCGCGCTGCGCTTTGCGATCTGCAGCGCAAACACCGTCTCTGATTTGTGGTACACCAGCGTTTCCGGGCTGTTGACATATTTCGGTTTGGAATCGTCCAGCACGCGCCCACCAAACGCAATGATGTTGCCGCGCAGGTCAAAGATGGGGGTCATCACCCGCTTCCAGAACAGGCAGTAGATGCGGCCGGACGCACTGCGCTTGAACAGGCCGCTGGCATCCAGCTCCTGCTGATTGTAGCCCTTATCGCGCAGGAACTGATACAGCGCCTGTCCGTCGTTGGGCGCATAGCCCAGCCCGAACCGGACGATAGTCTTGTCGTCCAGACCGCGCCGCCGCCAGTAGGCACGGGCCTGACGGGCTTCCTCCACGGTGGAGTTCAGGCAGGCGTGGAAAAACCGTGCCGCCTCCTTGTTCATGGAGAGGATGCGGCTGCGCATCCGGCCTGTTTTGTCGTCCTCCTGCGGCTCCGGCATACCGGCCCGCGCTGCCAGCAGCTTAACGGCCTCCGGGTAATCGATGCTGTTGATCTTTTTCGTAAAGGTAATGGCATCGCCGCCTGCGCCGCAGCCAAAGCAGTAAAAGCTCTGGGTGTCCGGGTAGACGTAGAATGAGGGCGTTTTTTCGCTGTGGAAGGGGCACAGGCCGCCATACAAACGTCCCTTGCGCTTGAGCTGCACATAGCTGCCCACCAGCTCCACAATGTCGGTGCGGCGGGTCAGTTCTTCAATGTATTCGTGTGGGATCATGGATCTTTCAAACGACCTTTCGGATTTATAGGACATGCCACTTCCGGGGCACAAACAATTCCTCAAAAGTGCGGATGGCAAATTCATCGCTCATGCCGCTGATGTAATCAGTCACTGCGCGTTCTCTGCCCTCCTGATAAGCCAGCTGGATGTAGAAGTTGGACATCCGATCCACATGGTTCAGGTAGTAATCGTACAGTTCCCCGATCACTTTGTCCACCTTCTGCTCTTCCCGCTTGGCGGTCTTGTCCACGTACACGGTGGCGTACATGAAATCCCGCAGCGCAAGGAAGGCTTCGTTTTCCTCTGCGCCCACCTTCACATCCCCATCGCTGTTGGCAAGGATACTGTTGATCATGGTGGTGATGCGGGCAGATTTTGTCTGGCCCAGCACGGCGGTGCATTCTTTCGGCAGGGTGGCTGGGTCCAGCACACCGGCGCGCACCGCGTCCTCAATGTCGTGGTTCACATAGGCGATCTGATCCGCCATGCGCACGATGCGCCCTTCCGGCGTTGCCGCCCAGGTGCCCTTTGTGTGGGTCACGATGCCGTTGCGCACCTCCCACGTCAGGTTCAGGCCCCGGCCGTCCTTTTCCAGCTTGTCCACCACACGCAGGCTCTGCATGTAGTGCTTGAAGCCGTCCGGGCACAGCTCATTCAGCGCGCGCTCCCCGGCATGGCCAAACGGCGTGTGGCCCAGATCATGGGCAAGGCTGATTGCTTCGGTCAGATCTTCGTTCAGCCTCAGGGCGCGGGCAATGGTCCGCGCGATCTGCGAGACCTCCAGCGTATGGGTCAGTCGGGTGCGGTACAGGTCTCCCTCCGGCGAGAGGAACACCTGCGTCTTTTGTTTGAGCCGTCGGAACGCCTTGCAGTGCAGCACCCGGTCACGGTCACGCTGGAACACCGGCCGGATCGGGTCCTGCTCTTCCGGCAGCATGCGGCCGCGGCTCTGGTCGCTGAAGGTAGCCCACGGCGCGAAGGTCATATGTTCGATCTCTTCTGTGCGCTGACGTACATCCATACAAAGTCGCCCTCCCTTTTTGTCGCCATTCCCCCTCTCTGTTTCGGCACAGCCGATCCCAATTGCTGCGTCTGCGGCAATTGTAGCACACCCGCTTTGTCGAAGGGGGAAAAAGCCTGTCGGTTCGCAAAATAATGCTTGCTTTTTTATTTTTGCTGCTGCCGGGTTCAGAACGGTGCGTAGAACGGGTCGGATACCGTCACCTGCGCGCTGCCGCGCGTCAGCTCCCGCAGCTGTTCCAGCAGCGGGCCTTCGGTGTGTTCCGGCATCTGCCAGCACAGGGTCACGCGATCCGTGAACTGCGGCGCGGCCTGTTTTGCTCCCGCCGCATCGATCAGCAGCGATGCACGCTCATAAAGGGAGTAATCCACCGTCACGCGCAGCTCCACCACGCTGCGCACCGTGACCACCTCGGCATTTTCCAGTGCACGGGCCGTAGCCGTGGTGTATGCACGCACCAAGCCGCCGGTGCCCAGCAGCACGCCGCCAAAGTAACGGGTCACCACCACGATCAGATCCGTCAGGCCGCTGTGCTGCAGCACCTCCAGCGCTGGTGTGCCCGCCGTCTTGGCCGGTTCACCATCATCTGAATAGCGTTCCCGGTTGCCTTCCCGCAGGCGGTAGGCATACACATTGTGGCGGGCGGTGCGGTTGGCCGCACGCACCTGTTCCAGAAATGCAACGGCAGCTTCCTCGCTGTCCGCAAATGACAACGCCGCAATGAAGCGGCTCTTCTTTTCTTCGTATTCTCCTGTGGCCGTGCCATGGATGGTGCGGTAATCCTCCACTGTGGTTCCTCCTGCATGTTATTCAAATCAAGTATAACATAAATCGTCCGTTGTGCAACCACTGCCGCATACGTTTTTGTGTCAAGGCCAGCTCCCGGTACCGCTGCCCGCATATCCTCTGCCAGAAAAAAGCGCAACAAAAAATCGGCCAAGCCTTGCAGCTCAGCCGATCTTTTGTTAGAAGAAAGCAGATGATTACGATGATTACTTGGTAAAGAGCTGGATCCACTGATGGCCCCAAGTGCTGGAGCTGTTGTAGTAGTAGCCAACACCCATTGCACGAGCTTCGGGATCCAGAATGTTTGCGCGATGGCCTTCGGAGTTCATCCATGCATTCACGACTTCTTCAGGAGAAACGCTGCCCCATGCGGCATTCTCGCCAGCAGCGGCATCCGTCACGCCGTACTCGCTGAGAACAGTGTACCACTTGGTACCATTGGGACGAACGTGAGAATTGACGGTTGCGATCTCTTCGGCGCGCTGCTGAGCAGCTGCGGTGAGCTTTGCATCGCCCATGACCAGGGGCTGCAGGCCGTACTTTGCACGCTCGGCATTGACCAGATTCAGAACTTCCTGACGGTAGTTGCTGGTGTAAGAGTTTTCGGGGCAAGAGAAGATCAGCACCCAGTAGTTGTTGTAAACGCCGCCTTCGTAGTGGCCCACGCTCATGGTGGTCGCGTCTGCGTTCAGGATGCGCTCACGTGCGAAATCAATGTTCATCCACTGATCCACCGCTGCATCGGGGGTAGAAACGCCAGCTATGTAGTTTTCGCCAACGGACGCATCTTCGATGCCATTCTCTGCGAAGATGGTAAAATCGCGCTGGCCATTGGGACGAACGTAGGAATAAGAAGAGGCCAGTTCCTTAGCGCGCTCCTGAGCGGCACTATTGTGGCTGCTGTCGCCCAGCTGAACGGGCTTCAGGCCAGCCTTTGCGCGCTCGTTGTTTACGCGGCGCAGGAACTCGTTCTGATAAGCTTCGTCCTGAAAGCTGATGTAGGAATTTTCTTCTTCGATGGAGGCAGAACCCGAAGCCTCAGCTGCGTTTGCAGTAACGGGTTTGAGAGATGCAGCACCAAAAACCACAGCCAGAGTCATAGCTGCTGCTGCGATATTCTTCAGGGCGCGCATCTCGAGTTTCATAAGACATCCTCCGCAAGCTTTTGTATATAAAAGCTTTTTTGCATTCATGTGAATGCGTACTGCAACACATTTGCAACTCTTCCGTTTCAAATGTGTTGCTTTTGTGCAACAAAAGTATCACAATAGCATCTCATCGTCAAGGGGTTTCTGTCGATTTTTTGAGAGAAAATGCAAAAAAATCAAAATTTCCCGTTCCGAAAACGTTTCACAAGCACAACAGGTTCATCCAAGATACCGTAAATTTGTTACGTCTGTGTTGCACTTCACCGTTTTCAGGATTGTTTCGTCACACTTGACGTGTTGCATTTTATTTTTCTACACCTTTTCTGCAATGTTTTTCATGCATTTTTCTGTATGTTTATTTATTTATATGCATATTTCAAAGTGTAACAGACTTTTGTGTGCGCTTTTCCGTTCCACTCCCCTCCCGCAGCCCTTTTCTGGGCTGCAGCCGGCCTTTGGCTGTACTTTCTGCAACAAAAAACAGCACAGGCAGCCTTTTCAGGGCCATCTGTGCTGTGCCGTATTCCTTACATAAAAAGAAGAGCGGCTCCGAAGAGCCGCCCTCCCACAATTCAGGCTATGCTATAAAAAGATCTCGCGTCAGTCGATCACTGAGCAGCCTTTGCTGCCTCGATCTGCTTGATCAGTTCGGGCACGACCTTGAACAGGTCGCCCACGATGCCGTAGTCGGCAACACCGAAGATGGGTGCGCCCTCATTCTTGTTGACAGCGATGATGCACTCGGAGTCCTGCATACCAGCGGTGTGCTGGATAGCGCCGGAGATGCCCAGAGCAACATAGATCTTGGGATGCACGGTCTTGCCGGTCTGGCCAACCTGATGGTCAGCGGTCATCCAGCCTGCATCGGTGACGGCACGGGAAGCACCCACAACGCCGCCGCCCAGAGCAGCTGCCAGCTGCTCAGCCAGCTCAATGCCCTTGTTGACATCCTTGCTGATGCCGCGGCCAACAGAGACGATCACGTCTGCGCCGATCAGATCGACCAGCTTTTCAGCTGCCTTCTCAACGCTCAGGACCTCGGTCTTGATGTCCTCAGCAGCCAGAGCGAATGCGGGCTTCACGATCTGGCAGGCATCAGCCTTGGCCTGATCGAAGGGAGCCTTCTTCATAACGCCGGGACGCACGGTGGACATCTGCGGACGGAAGCGGGGGCAGATGATGGTAGCCATCAGATGGCCGCCGAATGCGGGACGGGTCATCTTCAGGTTGCGGTCTTCCATATCGAACTTCTGCTTGGACAGGTCGATGGTGGAGCTCTCCTTCAGGAAATCGATGTACTTTGCAGTGTCGATGTCCAGATGGGTAGCATCAGCGGTCAGGCCGGTGTGCAGACGAGCTGCGCAGCGGGGGCCCAGATCGCGGCCGATGTTGGTTGCACCGATCAGCAGGACTTCGGGCTTGTACTCGTTGACCATGTCGCACACGACCTTAGCGTATGCATCGGTGGTGTAGTCCTTCAGCAGGGGGCTGTCGCAGACCATGACCTTATCGGCACCATAGCCGCCCAGCTCCTTGGCAATGCCTTCCACGTTGTCGCCCAGCAGCAGACCGGTGACCTCGCAGCCCAGCTCATCAGCCAGCTTGCGGGCCTCGCTGACCAGCTCAAAATCAG
>OOBI01001065.1_pt1 | contig 16831 bp, 8 predicted proteins | sample 1671081 | NCBI WGS metagenome assembly OOBI01 (sample SAMN06348120, study PRJEB24527) | human gut metagenome | biome: human gut; feature: ankylosing spondylitis patient; material: feces | host: Homo sapiens | place: China | collected 2015-10 | reverse complement strand
TTTATGCAAAATTATTTTAGCATCCAATTTTTATGGGTGGTAAAGTCGCTTTGGCGAGTTTCTAACAAAATCCCATTATCTATGAGACTTTTGATTTTATTCTTGGTATGCTCTATCGGGCTATGTTATGCGTCCGATAGTTATGCACAAAAAACTTTAATCAGTATTGATGTACACAATCAGCGGGTGGAGGATATTTTAAAAGAGATTGAAGAGCAGTCTGATTTTGATTTCTTTTTCAATAACAGACATGTGGATTTGAATCGCCGCGTATCTATATCAGTTGATAGAAGTAATATATTTAGTGTGCTTAAGGAAGTTTTTGCTGGCACTAATGTGCGATATTCAGTGCTAGACAAGAAGATTATACTGTCTGTTGAGGTACAGTCACCGCAACAGGAAAAGAAAATGATTGTATCTGGTATCATATTGGATGTACAGGGAGAGCCGGTAATAGGTGCCAGTATTCAGGAAAAAGGAGTGGTCGGGAAAGGTACAGTTTCCGATTTGGATGGAAAATTTAAGTTGACGGTTGCATCTGATGCTATATTGGTGATTTCATACATTGGCTTTCAGTCTCTTGAAGTAAAGGTGGGAAACCGTACAAACTTGTCAGTGGTATTGAAAGAAGATCATCAGTTGTTGGATGAGGTAGTCGTTATCGGTTATGGAACGATGGAGAAACGTGCAGTGACTAGTTCCATCACTTCCATATCATCCAAAGATTTAGTGACTGGAATGGGAGGCTCCACTATTGCGACAGCTTTAAAGGGTAAAATCTCCGGTATGAATGTTTCCGAGACTTCCAGTCCGAATGCTTCTGCCAGTTTCCAGCTGCGTGGAGTAGCGTCCATCAATGCTTCCTCTTCTCCTTTGATTGTGATAGACGGAATTCCCGGAGGTGATTTACGTTCTATCAGTCAGGAAGATATTCAGTCTATTGATGTTTTGAAAGATGCCTCTGCAGGTGCTATTTACGGAACAAGAGCAGCCGGTGGTGTCATCTTAGTGACTACCAAGAAAGCAAAAGAAGGTCCCATAACCTTATCATATACGGGCGAACTCTCTACCGAGCAAGTTTCCAGGAGACCGCAGGTCCTTGATCGTGATGCTTTCGTTAGGTTCGGAGTAGGAACAGATTTAGGTGCATCCACCGACTGGTACGGTGAACTTTTGAATGAAGGAGCACTCTCCCAACGCCATGTTGTCAACCTCTCGGGCGGCGGCCATACAGCTAAAATATATGCTACTATTATGGCACAGGATCAAAAAGGTATCGCAATTGGTGACAACCGTAAAGACTATTCGGGGCGCATCAATGCAAATTTTAACCTTCTCGATGATTTGCTGGAAATAGGCTTGCACACAGAATACCGGAAAGCACACCGGGATCAGCGGAGCAGTAGTTCCTATTTCGACATGGCATTGAAGATGAATCCGACGGAACATGTATATGACAGCACTAGTGAAACAGGATATAATGTATTGGTTGGTGGTAGTGAATATTACAATCCTTTAGCAGAAGTAATGTTGAAACAGGCAGATAATGTTGATAAATGGCTGAAGGCGGATGCGACGGTAAAGCTCAATTTGCCTGCCGGATTCTCGGCACAAGCCACTCTTGGCTGGGAAGATCGCCAGTATCAGCAGACACATTATACGTCCGCGTTACACAGAACCTCTTTAAATGGAAGTTATAAAGGAAGAGGATTTCATGCATATAGCAAAACAGTCAATGTCTCTTTTGAACCTACCATCAATTTTATGCGTGTTTTTGCAGACGACCATACGGTTAGTGCGGTAGCCGGATATAGTTATTGGGAAAATAACTCTGAAAACTTTAATATGACTAACTACGATTTTCCTGTGGATGGAGTAGGGGCTTGGGATATGGGGACAGGTAGCTGGCTTTCCGACGGAAAGGCGGCAATGTCTTCCCACAAATATCCCCGTGAACGTCTTATTTCATTCTTTGGCCGGGCGAATTATAGCTATAAAGACCGCTATATGCTTACAGGAAGTGTTCGCCACGAGGGCTCGTCAAAATTCGGAAAGAATCATCGTTGGGGAACATTTTGGGCAGTATCAGGCGGATGGCGTATATCCAATGAGGCATTTCTGCGTGACGTCAGTTTTCTCGATGACCTTAAAGTACGCGTTGGTTACGGTGTAACGGGAAATAACAATTTCTCTGCAGGAGCATCCACTGCCATGTATTCTTCCAATTCGATGTGGCCGTATAACGGTACATGGATCACCTCTTATGGACCGGCCCGTAACGTCAATTATGACTTGCACTGGGAAAAGAAAGCAGAGCTTAACGTCGGCTTGGATTATGCATTTCTGAATAACCGTCTTTTTGGTAAGTTTGATATCTATAAGAGAAGAGTTTCTGGAATGCTATATAATATCAACGTTCCCAATCCTCCCGCTGTTTATGAAACAACTACCATGAATTACGGTAATCTTGAGAATACCGGATGGGAGTTCGAGATAGGAGGAGTACCCGTCAAAACCAGAAACTTTAATTGGACAACTACTATGCGCCTATCACACTCTTCCTCCAAAATTACCTCTTTGTGGGGCAATAATACCTATCAGGATCGTGTAGGATTTCCGTCACCGGGTACAAACGGATCAGCCGGTAGAATTGAGGCCGGAACAAAAATCGGAAGCTATTACATCTGGAAATATGCCGGTATCACGGACAATGGCAGGTGGCTTCTGTATGATAAGAATGACAATGTAATCCTTAGCGATAAAAAAACATATGACGACAAACGATATATCGGCAATGCCATTCCTGCATTGATGGTATCATGGGATCATACCTTCACTTACAAAAATCTCTCTTTAGGCATCAACCTGCGTAGCTGGATCGATTTCGATGTGTTCAATACCATAAATATGTACTATGGACTTTCTGAAGTGGCAGGCCAGAATGTTCTTCGCAACGCATACATTGATAACCGGCACATCAAAGAAGTAAAGCAACTTTGCGATTACTGGCTTGAGGATGGTACATTCTTGAAGATTGATGCCATTAGCCTGGGGTATTCTCTTAACATGAAAAAATGGCAAAAGTATATAGATAAGATTGATCTTTACCTGACCGTCCGGAATGTGGCATGTTTCACGAAATATTCAGGACTTAATCCGGAAGTGAATGTCAACGGACTGGACCCTGGTTATGAATGGTTTAATAATATTTACCCTGAAACTCGTAGATATACCTTTGGTATGAAAATCCAATTCTAATAGTAAAGTACCTATAAACTAATATAATGATATGAGACGAAATATTTTAATCATTATCTCCTTCCTCACCCTTCTGGTGTCATCCGGTTGTACAAATCTGGATGAGAAGTGGTATTCCGAAGTAACTCCGGACACTTATTTCACATCTAAGGAAACTGTCTACTCTTTTCTGGTACGCTCTTTCACGCATTGGCGTTGGTTTCACGGATTCGACCGTGCCATTCTTCAGGAATGTACAACAGACGAGATGTGTGTCACACAAAAAGGAATACATTACAATGATGTCCGATACGCCCAGCTGCAACACCATGACTGGACACCACTTCACCCCAACAACGAAGAAACCTGGCGTGGGGTAGGCATGGGAGTGGCAATGGCTTTAGCTTGTAAGGAAGACTTATCCGGTGTGGATTATGTATCACTGGGTATGACGGAAGAACTGAAGGCAGATCATCAGATGCAGCTCCAGACATTAGTGGCCTATTTCTATTTGAGAGGACTTGATTTCTATGGCGGTATGCCTGTTTACCGACGCTCTACCACAGAGGAATCTCCACGTTCCACAGCACGGGAAACCTTTAATTATGTGGAAGAACTCCTGCTTGCCGCCATCCCCAAACTAGAGAAAAAAACAGCAGATATGCTGGAAGAAGGTTACTTACGCCAGGGAACCGCGGCTGCTCTACTTGCTCAATTATATTTTAATGCAGAAGTCTATACAGGGGAAAGTCGCTTTGCTGAATGTGCGCAGATTTGTCAGGATTTACTAGACGGTAAATACGGCTATTACGAGTTGGAAGAAGACTGGTTCGGTCCTTTCACCTTCGAAAATAACAAGTCGAAAGAAGTGATGTGGTCCGTTCAGTCGCAATATGCAAAAGGAACTCTGTTTCAGTGGCAGTTCGAACGTTATAATCATTATAATGCGAAGAACTATTTCGATCTTAGCGGCTATTCCTCTACGAACGGTATGCATCTCCAACCATCTCTGAAACCCAATGGTGATCCTTATACGGACAAACTCGGACGTCCTTTTGCCAAGTTTCATGCGAAAGACCTTCGTAAGAAATTGTATGTATATAAAGGAAATGGCAAATACGAAGGAATGTTTCTTTACGGAAAATTACAACGTATATCAAGAAGTGGAACAGAGGTGAAATGTACGGGACTGTATGAATACCCGGGCGAGGTTCTTGAATTTGTTGACCAGGTAGCACAATTTAAGAAAGTGAAAGACGGAGAATATTCTTCCGTAAATGAACTTCCTTCCAATATAAGTACCGGAGAAGAGAATTCGGGAATACGTTTGTGCAAACTGCCGGTGCCGGACAATACAGACAAGACACTTGCTTTTAATCCTGACTATCCGGTTCTTCGTTTTGCAGAAATCTATTATATGCTTGCCGAATGTAAATACAGAAGCGGATATAAGAAAGAAGCAGCCAATCTTTTCAACGAAGTGCGTAAACGTAACTTTGAGAATGAAGTAGACCCTGATCCGGTGACTGAAACGAATATTGACAAGTATCGGATTCTCGATGAGTGGATGGTCGAATTTCTTGGCGAGCAGCGTCGTCGTACCGATCTTCGTCGTTGGGGCTTATATACAACAGGCACCTGGTGGGATCACAAAGCTACTAATGACGATCATTATGAACTCTTTCCTATTCCGGAAAAGTCAATTTCCGTCAGCAACGTCTTGAGACAGAATCCGGGATATGGAGGCGGCAATGAAATGACGAAAGAGGAAGCCGGTATATACAGTGTTAAACAAATTGATTAATAGAACATTAAAGAATAAAACAATGAATAGTAAGATATTATTTCTAGGAGCCGTTATGATGCTGCCTACATTCGCTAGTTGCCAACAGGAAAAGCCTTTTCCGGATGATGCTGTAGATAAAGTGTATGAATACCTTCCGGAGTGGCAGGCTGGTTATTTGGACATTCATCAGATTAGCACGGGAAGAGGGAATGCAGCCTATCTTATTTTCCCGGACGGGACTACCATGTTGCTGGATGCAGGAGATTTGGGAGTACACACCGGTACCCAGGAGATTATGAAAGCAGTTCCTAATGACTCTAAACGGCCTGCTGAATGGATTGCCCAATATATAAAACATTTCTCATTGCCGTTGAAAAATAACGGTGCTATTGATTATGCCTTGCTTACTCACTTCGATACAGACCATATCGGACAGAATGGAAAACTGGCAATCGAAAAAGTAGGGCTGGACTACAAACTTACCGGAATAACTCATGTGGGTAATCTTCTGGATATTTCCACATTGATAGATCGTGGCTACCCTACATACGATTATCCGACAGCGGCTAAAGTTACGGGTGCCCATATCTCAAACTATAAATTATATGTTGCCGCTCGTGACCGGGAAGGTAAAAAGAATGAAGGGTTTGTGACAGGAAGTAACACACAAATCAAACTATTAAAAGCTCCGGGTTCCTATCCTACATTCGAAGTACGTAATATTGTGGGTAACGGTAAAATTTGGACAGGCAGCGGAACGACTTCCAAAGAGCTTGTGCCATCTACCGCTTCTTCGAGCGAACAGTTGAACGAGAACCGTTGCAGTTGCGGAATACGTATCACATACGGTAATTTCGATTACTTCTCGGGCGGAGATATCCTTGGAGTGGAAAAAGCGCCGGAATGGTTTGACATAGAAACACCTGTAGCTACATTGCTGGGCGAAACAGATGTGGTAGTGGCCAATCATCATGCATACTCTGACGCTATGTGTGATACCTACATTTCCCAAGTGAAAGCGCAAGCCTACGTGATTCCCGTGTGGGATTACTATCATCCTCAACCGGCTCCGCTAAGCCGGATGCTGTCTCAAAGCCTTTATGCCGGTGAACGGTCGGTTTTTGCCGCCGGTATGGTAGACAGTAACAGGAGCAGGCTGGGTGAAGACGGTTTGAAGATAAAACCCGCCGGACATGTTGTTACACGTGTTTATCCGGGAGGAGAGAAGTTTCAGATCTTTGTGTTGAATGATCGAAATGAAGCTTATGAGATACTATATAAAACAGGTGAAATTAAATCTAATAATTGATGAATATGAAAATTAAAGATTCAATAGCCTGGGCAGCTTTTGGGGCTGTGATGGCAATTATCATGTTTCCGTCATGCTCTGACGAAAATGAAGCCGGCATATTGGAAATAACAAATAATGAGATTATTCTTCAGGCTGAAGGTGCTCCGGTTCAGGTTGAAGTGAAATCCAATACCGAGTGGCGAATTGATTTTGTAGAATCAACCTGGTTTTCTACAGATATACGTGGAGCCCAGTCATCAAGAACTTATTTCACAGTGACTTATGATGAAAATATCAGTGATTCCGAACGTTTCTGTGATATTCGTGTGTTTACAAAAGATGGGAAGACTTCGGATGTAATCAAGATAAAACAACTATCCCGTTATCCATTTATAGTTCCTGCCAGTGATAATATGGAACTCTTTACCAAAGGAGGCGAATATAATATGGATATTTCGACCAATGTGCCTGAAACGGATATTGTGATTACGCCGACAGTGGAATGGGTGAAAGAGTATCGGATAAGTGACGGAAAACTTTATTTCAATACGGAAACAAATTCTCAATCACCCCGTACAGGAAGTATCGTATTGAGTTATGACGATCAATACCAACGTAAAGCCACGACTACAATCAACCTGTCGCAAGCATATTCTGAATATGCGAATGCAGAACTTGTCAGCTATCCAACCGTTTATGGTTATCCTGTCGGTGGAATTACTAACAATGTATATATTGAAGGAACGATCGTTGCTACTGGTACATCGAAAAACTTCCCGAACAATCGTTATGTCATTCAGAATGAGACTGGGGAGACAGTGGTATTTGAATCAGAGTCTCTGATTACATTTGCGCAATTTGCCAAAGTCTCATTGTGTTTGAAAGATGGAACGATAAAGGAAGAATCAGAGGGCAGCTTTACCTACAGACTGATTAGCGGTATCACTGCCGCCCATGTAATCAGTTCGGAACTTTCCACCTTCACGATTCCTGAAAAAACAATCGCAGAACTAACGGATAATATGGTATTCAGCCTTGTGACCTTAAAAGATGTCGAGATTGCCTCTCCGGTAGGCGCATTTACTAATTTCAAGACTACCGATCCGGGGGCTGCCGACCGTAAGGCGAATAAAAATTATTGGGTGGAGAAATTCCCGGCATACTACAGATACTATCCAACCTGCATCAGAGATAAAAACGGCTCTAATACATATATGCTTACTTCGCTCGATGCTCCTTATGCGCATGAGACACTTCCTAAAGGTTCAGGAACCATCACCGGAATCGTTGCGAAAGTCAAGCTTACCAATTTTGACATCTCCGAAAGCCGGTTGTGTATTCTTCCGCTTCATAGAGAGGATATCAATATCGGTGATATGAACGAGATCACTTCGGTGCTCGTGGAGTGGGATTGTAATGTGCCCGATTGGAAAGAAATAGGTGCTTCTACATTTACGGAGTATCATCCGACAGGCGGAGAAGCATCGCAGTCAAATGCTATTCTTAATAAAGACGGGAATAAGCATTTCCAGCAAACCTATGCAGATTACATATTAGGTTTCCAGGATGATTTCCGGGGAGATATGAATCTTAATACCACAAATGGATATTATGGTCGTATGCAAGGTGGAGCCTTTAATAGTAAACCGTGGTCTACAAGTTCATATTTCTATGTAGATAAAATATCGACAGTAGGTATTTCTACATCCCTGTCTCTTCAGGTTGAAATGAATGCAAGTTGGGGAGGTGGTCCTGTTGCAGTAGTTGAATATGCTTATTCGATGAGTGGTGAATGGGTGAAAGTAGATAATTCTGAATTCACAATCTTGGGACAGTTTGACAGAACTGCTGCAGGTGGACAGACGGAGAAGAACATTCCTGGTTATAAAGTCTATGACTTTAAGTTGCCGGATGCCTTGTTGAACCGCGATAATATCTGTATCAGATTGCGACCTGTTCGACTTCCGTCCGGCGTATCGAGCTTCATGCCGCTTCGACTTGCTAATATCTCGATCAAATATAATAAATAATCAATAGGGAAGTATCTATAAAAATAATCGGAAGCAACAGGAAATACCCTGCTTGCTTCCGATTCTCTTTATATAATGATCTCGGATATTTATATTAATCCTGAACGAACTCTATCCTAAAAATGCTGTATATTATTTTTCCAACAACTCTTTTAAGAACTCGTCCAATTCCTTATCCAACCCTTTCAGCAATTCATCGTTCACCAGGATCGTATCATCGTCCACCAGTAACAATTCCGCTATGGTTTCTTTCTCTTCATCCACCAGAACGAAAGAGTAAGGCTTCAGGATAGTCACCTTGTCGAAGTCTCCGGCATCTTTCATTCTGCAAAGAATGTTGCGTAGAGAAGGTTCCACACTTTCAAGGAAATCATCCCCTTCATACGTAGCCCATTCTTCGATCATGATGTTTGCCAGTTCTTCATCATCATCATTGTAAATATTAAGTTGTCCCGATGTCTGGTCCGGTTGGAGATGTATATCGGTTACAACTGTTTGTTCACAGTTACATGTATATTTAGCGACTGCCTTTTGGATAGCCGATTCGATAATGGATAGTGATTGTTGGCTTAGTTTCATGGGTTCCTTCTTTTTATAAGTTCAAAGGTATAAAAAAAATAAGATTTGATACACAATTTCCTTAAAAATCATCATTAAATCGGCTCATTTGTAATTTTAACTTAGGTAATTGAGCGTTTCTCTCCTTCAATTCGGCTAAATACAAGGACGTAAGATAATAATTCGGCACATCGTCAATGCTGGCCTGAACACTATCTGTGATATTCTTTTTATCAATTTTCTTGGCTAGTTGCTGTGCTTTTTCCGCCCATTCTTCCGCTTTAGCCAGACTATCTTTCATTTCATAATAAACAGCTATGTTGAGAGCTGCCCGCATCTTCTTCTTTTGGTTCTTGGTACCTTCGAAAGCCTGGTTCCAAAGTTCGTATGCATCGTCCCATGAATTTTCGCGTACATAGATGGCAGCATCACGCATGGGAACCGAACCTCCGGTATACAGATACCGTGTTCCTTTTTTCCACATGGGGACGAGATATTTCACCGGAACTGTCCCTGCAAATACCGCCGCTTCCTCCAGCATTTGTTTGTCGCGAATCATGCGGGTGGCAGCTTCTACGGCAGTACCTCCAAACTCTTCCCAAAAGATGCTATCATTAGGATGGAGCGTAGTCATCGGCCGGCTACGTTCGGGAAGATACACTTTCACCGTGGGATATACTTTTACGTCTACTGCTCCTTGAAAACAGTTGAACTCATTCAGAAAACGGACAGATTTAGTTGCTTTGAGTTGCAGATTTTCCAGTGCAATGATAAAATCCACTCCCAAACTAGAGGCTAACTGACGGACTTCCTCCTGGCTCAATGTACTTTCGCGGGCCAGTTTATCATTTGCCCGCAAAGCAGAGTCACAGATGACTACTTCTTCAAAATAATTCTGATGTGCGATTTCTTCAGCCAGTGATTCGGTGGCAATCTTGGGATCTCCGTTGGCGTATGCAGTTGCACGACTTACGAGCGGTGTACCTTCTTTGATTTTTTCAGTCGTTGTTATTAGTTTGTTATCCGGGGTGTTGCTGGTGTTATTCACGATAGCTACTTTCCGGAGTTGCGGAGGAAAGCTCAAGTCGGCAGGTTGCAGATAATCAATGGAAATCTGTTCCAAACTCTGACAGCTGCCCAGTGTCAGCAGGAAGATAGTGACGAAAGCCAGTGAATAAGATTTTGCCATAGTTTTGTTCTATTTAGTAATTTGAACAAAAGTACAATTTTGGAGGAATAAAAGAAAGTCTCAAACAGTTTTTAACCGTTTGAGACTTTCTTTTGTGTATTGAAACTTGAGATTATACCTTAATGTTAAAAATTAAATAAGGCTTTTGAGCGAAGCTGATTCAAAAATGAGCACAAAGAAATAGAAACTCCTACTTACCCAACTTTTAACTCTCAACTCTCAACTCTCCCTTCTCAACTTCTTAAAGGTTTTTACCGTGACAGTTCTTATACTTCTTGCCGCTTCCGCATGGACAAGGATCGTTACGTCCTACAGTCTTTTCTGCACGGATGGGTTCACGTTTCTGCTGTTCACGAGTATCCTGGCTGGCAGCAGCCTGCTGGTTCGGATCACTCAAGTCCTGCTTGTTTTCGCGATACTTGCTCATATCCTGACGTTGTTCAGGAGCAGCCTGGCGCACTTCCACACGACGGGCAGCCTGTTCGTCCGGAGCTTCCTGTACAGGAATTTGTCCGCGCATCAAGATAGATATAGTCTGGTTGTTGATCTTGTTCACCATGGCGTCGAACAAAGTCACAGATTCCAGTTTATAAATCAACAGCGGGTCTTTCTGTTCGTAACTTGCGTTCTGTACGGAATGTTTCAGTTCGTCCAGTTCGCGGAGGTTTTCTTTCCATGCTTCGTCGATAACGTGGAGCAGGATTGATTTCTCGAACGATTTCACCACTTCTTTAGATTCCGATTCGTAAGCCGCTTTCAGGTTACAAGAGATATTGTACATCCGTTTACCGTCTGTAATAGGGATCAGGATGTTTTCGTACATGTGTCCCTGATTTTCATATACCTGTTTGATAACTGGATTAGCGATCTGTGCCAGACGTTCAGTTTTGCGTTTGAAGTTATCCATCGCAATGTTGAAAGTCTTTTCGGCCAACTTTTCTTTCTTCTCGTTACGGAATTCTTCTTCAGTGAACGGAGTTTCCATCGCCAATGTCTGAAGCAGTTCCATTTGGCAACCTTCATAATCATTGTTTTCGATAGCATTGGCACAACGGTCCCAAATCATGTTCACGATGTCCATACCGATACGTTCACCCATCAAAGCGTGGCGGCGTTTGGTGTAAACCACTGTACGCTGCTTGTTCATCACGTCGTCATATTCCAACAGACGTTTACGAATACCGAAGTTGTTTTCTTCCACCTTCTTCTGGGCACGTTCGATAGAATTGGAAATCATCTTGTGCTCGATCATTTCGCCTTCCTGGAAACCAAGTTTGTCCATTACGCTGGCGATACGGTCGGAGGAGAACAGACGCATCAAATCATCTTCCAGTGACACAAAGAATATAGAAGAACCCGGGTCACCCTGACGTCCTGCACGACCACGCAACTGGCGGTCTACACGACGGGATTCGTGACGTTCCGTACCGATGATGGCCAAACCGCCCGCAGCTTTCACTTCCGGACTTAACTTGATGTCGGTACCACGACCTGCCATGTTGGTAGCGATGGTTACTGTTCCGCTCAAACCGGCAGTAGCAACGATGTCCGCTTCTTTCTGGTGCAGTTTGGCGTTCAATACCTTGTGTTCAATCTTACGCATGGTAAGCATTTTGCTCAACATTTCGGAGATTTCTACCGAGGTAGTACCCACCAATACCGGACGTCCTGCTTGAACCAATTTTTCGATTTCCTCGATAACAGCTTTATACTTTTCGCGTTTCGTCTTGTAAACGCGGTCGTTCATATCCTTTCTTGCAATCGGACGGTTGGTCGGGATCACGACTACGTCCAATTTGTAGATGTCCCAAAGTTCGCCTGCTTCCGTTTCAGCAGTACCGGTCATACCAGACAGTTTGTGATACATACGGAAGTAGTTCTGCAAAGTAATCGTTGCAAAGGTCTGCGTAGCAGCTTCCACTTTCACACGTTCCTTGGCTTCGATAGCCTGGTGCAATCCGTCAGAGTAGCGGCGACCTTCCATGATACGGCCTGTCTGCTCGTCTACAATCTTCACCTGTCCGTCGATCACTACATATTCATCATCTTTCTCGAACATGGTGTAAGCCTTCAATAATTGGTTGATGGTGTGTACACGTTCCGATTTGATGGCATAGTTTGTCAGAAGCTCATCTTTCTTTTCAAGCAGTTGCTCGTTGTTCAGATGTTGGTTTTCCAGTTCCGAAAGTTGTCCGGCGATGTCCGGAAGAACGAACAATGTCGGGTCTTCAGAGTTACCGGTAATCAGGTCTACCCCCTTGTCTGTCAGGTCTACACTATTCAGTTTCTCGTCGATTACGAAATACAGCGGATCAGTAACTTCATGCATACGCTTGTTGTTCTGTTCCATGTAGATTTCTTCCGTCTTGAGCATACCTGCCTTGATACCCTGTTCACTAAGGAACTTAATCAAAGCCTTGTTTTTCGGCAATGCCTTGTGGCTGCGGTATAACGCGAGGAATCCTTCTTCCACCTCTTTCTTATCGTTGGATGCGATCAGTTTCTTAGCTTCGGAGAGATATTTGGTAGCCAATACTTTCTGTGCTTCTACCAGACGTTCTACTAACGGACGGAGTTGCTCGAACAATTGGTCGTCGCCTTTCGGTACAGGACCGGAGATAATCAACGGAGTACGGGCGTCGTCAATCAATACCGAGTCGACCTCATCGACGATGGCATAGTTGTGCTGACGTTGTACAAGGTCTTTCGGGCTGATAGCCATGTTGTCACGCAGGTAGTCGAAACCGAATTCGTTGTTCGTACCGAACGTGATGTCTGCCAGGTATGCCTGACGGCGTGCGTCGGAGTTCGGTTGATGACGGTCGATACAATCCACGCTCAATCCGTGGAACATATAAAGAGGTCCCATCCATTCGGAGTCACGTTTGGCGAGGTAATCATTCACGGTAACCACGTGTACACCGTTTCCGGTCAGTGCGTTGAGGAATACCGGGAGGGTAGCCACCAATGTTTTACCTTCACCGGTTGCCATTTCCGCAATCTTACCTTTGTGTAGAACGACACCACCGAAGAGCTGTACATCGTAGTGAACCATGTTCCATACCGTGTCGTTACCACCGGCTATCCAGTGATTCTGATAGATGGCTTTGTCACCTTCGATGCGTACAAAATCTTTCGTTGCAGCCAGTTGGCGGTCAAAATCCGTAGCGGTAACAACGATTTCTTCATTTTCTGTGAAACGTTTGGCAGTAGCTTTCACGATAGAGAAAGCAACGGGCAGTACTTCGTCCAGTGCTTTTTCATATTTCTCCAGAATTTCTTTTTCTGTCTTATCGATTTGTGCGAAGACTTCTTCGCGGTCTTCCAGTTCCAGTGTCTCGATGCTTGCCTTCAACTCTTCCACTTTCGCACGTTCGGCAGTAGCCGATTCATGGATATATTTTTTGAGTTCTTCCGTTTTGGCACGGAGGGCGTCGTTGTCCAGTTTCTCAACCTCCGGGTAGGCAGCTTTGATCTTTTCCACCCAGGGCTTGATTTCTTTCATGTCTCGTGTGGATTTGTTTCCGAAAATCGAGCTTAAAAATTCATTAAATCCCATGTTATATTATTTAGTTTATTATTTATCTTTTTCTGCACCACAGATTTCACGGATTTACACAGATTTTTTCATATAGAACACGGATCTTTCTTTTTAATCTGTGTGAATCTGTGGGATTTGTGGCGAATAATCTCCGCAAAGTTACATTAAAATGCTGATTTATTTATGTTTTGCTCCCTGTTTTTGTGAGTAAATTTTTACCGTAGGTCGGTAATAGGAGCAGAAGTACAGGCATTGGGAGCCCGGATGCGCATGAAATGTGCTAGTGTGGGCGCAATATGTTCAATGGTTACAGGTGTCTGGATAATGGCCGGTTTTACGGAATGTCCCATGAAAATCAGCGGTGAAGGGATATAAGAATGACGTACCATTTTGTTTTCGCCGCCGTTCTCGTTGACGATGGTCCATCCGGGAAGGACGTCGATTACGAGGTCGCCCGAACGTTTGCGGTGGTAGCCGTTGCGTATTTTATGAATTTCCGGCGTCCATGAACCCAGCAACAGTCGGTTGGCTGAATATGCTTCGTTCACTCCGCTGAACTGCATCAGGAATTCTGCTGACTTTTGTTGGATCTCTGCCAGATTCAGTTCCTTCTTTTCCAGCAATTTATGATTCAGATAAATCTGCTGGTTGTGGTGAGCTTCCACATACTTTCCTTCGCCATACGTAGCCATCAGGTACATATTCAATAGGGCGGCACAACGGTTGAGATAAAACTCTCCGCCGGGAATCTTGTACAATCCCGAGTCAGCCGATTCGCTGTCCGTATATCCGGTGGAAGTGACGAAAATAAGCACGTTTTGTAGTCCTACTTTCTTGTCGAGCGCTTCGAGCAGGTTTTCGATGCTGCGGTCGAGACGCACGTAGGTGTCTTGTATTTCCATGGCACATTCCTGTACGGATTTATGTGCGTAGTTTCCTGCATAATAAGTAAGTGCCAATAAGTCAGTAATGTCATCCATGCCGATGGAGCTTTTGTTCAATGCTTCTTCGGCAAGTGCGTTCACTTCGTCATTCACAAAAGGGCTGGCGATGAAGCGTCTGTACTTATTGTTACGGTCGTCATCAAATTTATATTTGAAGAGTATATCCCGCCAATCTGGCAGAAAAGTGTACATGCCACGGGGGAATACCGGTTCCCATGTCATACCCGCAATACGGAAATCAATCGCCTGCCGGTCATTGTATTGGCTTGCCCACCACGGAAATTCTCCATAATAGGTCGTTCCGCTCCATTTTCCGGTGTTGGGATTGAGCCAGAAAGCACCGTTTCCGGCATGTCCGGCTGCGAAAAGCGCGGCGTCGCAATCGGGGGCGATGGCATATACGAGTCCTTTGCCTTGGGTAGCTATTTTAAGCTCGTCGGCAATGGTGGAAGTCAGTAATTTGGTGGGTGCGGCCGTTTGGTCGGTGTAATATCCCATGAATTCGGTATCGTCCGTACTGTTGACGGGGCGAAGGGTAGAGGCGTCCATCCATCGTTGGGAGATGATTCCGTTCATGGAAGGCGTCGTGCCGCTGTAAATGGCTGCGATGGCAGAAGCACGGTCTACGTTGCAGAAGGTATATTCGGCGTTATGGAACACTCTTCCCTCTTTCCAAAGACGTTTGAAGCCTTTCTCGCCGTAGAGTGACGAAAACGCTTCCAGATAGTCCGTACGCAGTTGGTCGATAGTCAGCCCTACCACTAATTTAGGGGCGGAAGGCAGTGACTGGGCTTGTAGCCCGGTGAAAGTCAGTACGGTGATGAGGGAAGTTAGTAGTCCTTTCATTATTTCTTTTTAGATGTCACAATCAGATTGCTTGCTGAACGTATCAGCAAAACGAGTGCCAAAGGTACAACAGCAAAGTCAAATCTTTGCGGAATTACAGGAAAAAGGACTATAAAAAGTGTTAAAACGACCAGATTCAAGGTCAAGTACCAGCATTTCTTCCCTTTTCGGACACAATATACGATGTAGGGAAGGAAAAGAAGTTGTCCCGGATGGAAAACCAATAACAGGAAATTGGAGCTGACTGCCGGGTGTTGGGAGAAGAGGGCGAGGAAGGCGAGGACGCATCCCACGATACCTGCCATGCCAAAAAGAACAAGGTCGATCCCCCATAATCCGGTTCTCCGGCGGATGCCATAGATCGTGGCGGCGGCTGTCAGTATAAATAAGAGTAACGAGCATTGGAGCGGAGTGGGCATCCAGCCGCTTTCATCCGGTTTGGGAGTGACGTCGATTATCAGTTCGTTGGCCTTGACAAGCGGACGGGAATAGGTATCTGTGAAAATCTGTGCGCCGTCGAAAGCATCCATCAGATAGAAGGGGGCAAACATCATTTGCCGTTGTGTGACGGGCTGGTCGGCTTCGCTTCCGATGCAGAGGTCGATGCCGAAACGCGCCCACGGATGTCCTTTGCAATATTGATGTACGATGTCGCGGAAAGTGCGCGAACCATCCTGCGGTTCCGTCGGATAAACCACCTTTCCTGCAATGCTTTCTTCTATCTTGTCCCGGGGACGGGTGGCGCAATTGTCGTAAAAGAAATTATAACGGTACACCCGGTTTTCCGGGCGATAATTTTCTTGTAATAACTGGATTAGTTTTGTTTTCTCTTCATCAGTCAGGTTCAGTGTTTGCTGCCACACGCTGCGTCCGTAGAATGCGTATTCAGCCGCAAAATGCTCATAATCCGTCACTCCCAGTTGGTAATCGGTTTCTCCGAGCGAGAAGCGGAAGATGAAGTTAGGAGTGTTGAAACTGAATAATCCGTAATTGAACACAACGTCAATCCTTTGTGACGGGTTTTCATAGCGGATGGCAGTGTGTCCGAACAGGGAATATATTTCTTCTCCGGGAGCGCAAGTCAACAAGCTCAAGCGGATGGAGTCGTTGCTGTTGGCAGGTGCTTGTCCGGCGGACGGAAGCAACAGGAAGAAGGAGAGGATTGTATATAAGAAAAAACGTTTCATTAGCAGGCTCGTTTTATTTTGGTGGCAAATATAGGAAGAATTGTTGGATTCGGGAAAACGGTGGTTCTGTTTTATCGGAATAGAGTCTCTATTTCATACAAACAGAGGCTCTATATGGCTTAAACAGAGTCTCTGTTTCCCTCAAATAGAGCCTCTATTTTGGGGCTAAAAAATCGAACAGCCAAACGAACACCCCCTGAAGGTGGCTCAACTGCTTGTCTG
>OOBI01001051.1_pt1 | contig 17011 bp, 11 predicted proteins | sample 1671081 | NCBI WGS metagenome assembly OOBI01 (sample SAMN06348120, study PRJEB24527) | human gut metagenome | biome: human gut; feature: ankylosing spondylitis patient; material: feces | host: Homo sapiens | place: China | collected 2015-10 | reverse complement strand
GGGGGGGGGGGGGGGGGGGTATGGTATAATAAAATCACCGAGACACACCCCACGATTGGAGGTAGCGACGATGAAAACTGCAAAACGACTCCTTGCCCTTGCCCTCGCGGGCGTGATGGCGCTGGCCCTGCTCACCGGATGCTCGGACAGCCGCTCCAAAGCCAAGCAGGTGGAAGAGTGTTTCCGTTCTCTAATGAAAACGAGACAAAATGTTGACTATCAGAAGGACGAGACGCTGGACAAAAAGCTCGAGGCCATCGCACAGCAGTTCCAGCCGGACTGGCTGGATAATAGAACGGGTGGGCTGACCGAGCATGCACGCACCATCATTATAAATGAATTGAGGGGCTATCTGTTGACAGGCAGCGTTTGGCTTTGGTATGGAGAAGTGAAGCCGGGCCAGAGCGCGCTGGCGCAGGCGGAGAGTATGAAGTACAGCCAGGGGGATAGAGATTGCTCTGCTAGATTCCGGCATACCGACTCTGCAAGCCATAGCCTTTACAATGACGGGCAAGAAGAGTGACGGCCACCGCTATTACCTTGCACTGCGAACAAACGCCACCATCAAGACCCCGCAGGGCTGACACAAAAGGAAACGACGGTGAAATGAAAAAGCCTTGGGCCTTGCGGGATGCGAAAGCCTCTCCCCTTGGGAGAGGTGGCATTGCGAAGCAATGACGGAGAGGGCAAGCCCGTTTCCCAAAAGTATTTGCACAGCGATAAGCATTGGCTTTTGTCAGAGCGATGCTATCGCTGTGCTTTTTGTTTTATGATGGCATCCTAGCCCTCTCAGTCACCTTCGGTGACAGCTCTCCCAAAGGGAGAGCCTTTGGCATGGCGGGCAGCTTTGTGCTGGACGCCTGAAGCCTTGATATAACGTAAAAGATAGTGCCCTGCTACAGAGATCCACAGCAGCTTGACAAGGGATATTGTCCCGAAGCTGCTGCCCTCTGTAGCAGGGCACTACTGTTTCCGATAAAATCAAACTTTGCTCGTCCCGCGTGGGCCTGACCGGCCTGCCAATGCCTCCCCTCGATAGGGGAGGTGGCACGCCGCAGGCGTGACGGAGAGGTTCTGTTCCGCTGCGGCTCACGGTCAGGCTCACCTTCGTACAACCTCTCAGTCTCGCTGTCGCTCAACAGCTCCCCTAGTAGGGGAGCCTCTGGCGAAGAGGGAAAGCTACGCACCCTGTCATTTGTACAAATACACCGAAAACCCCATCGGAAAGGGGCGGTCTGCGGGCAAAACGCGAAAAAATCGGTTTTCCTCTTGCCAAACGGGGCAAAACGCGCTATTCTATAGTCACAGTTTAACAATTTAGCATGGTAAAGCGGTAAAACGAAGCGCCGCTTCTGCTGAATCTGGCCGCTTCTGCTGAAACTGAGGGAGGAATTTGTATATGAAACGTCTGGTATCTGCTTTTCTGGCCGGTGCGATGGCGCTGAGCCTTGCCGCCTGCGGCGGCTCTGCATCCACTTCCACAGCTGCTTCTTCTGCTGCCGCCTCTGCCGCCCCGGCAAGCTCCGTGGCCGCTGACAGCGACCTGGCTTATATCCAGTCCAACGGCAAGATGGTCATCGGCTACACCGTTTATGAGCCGATGAACTACACCGACGCCGACGGCAACTTCACCGGTTTCGACACCGAGCTAGCTACTGCCGTCTGCGGGAAGCTGGGTGTCGAGCCGGAGTTCGTGGAGATCAACTGGGACACCAAGGAGACCGAGCTGGCTGCAAAGAGCATCGACTGCATCTGGAACGGCCTGACCCTGACCGATGACCGCGAGGAGAACATGGCCTGCACCAAGCCCTACGTCAAGAACGCCCAGGTCGTGGTGGTGAAGGACGGCACCGACTACACCTCCACCGCCGACCTCATCGGCAAGACCGTGGTGGCCGAGGCCGGCTCTGCCGGTGAGACCACCATCACCGAGAACGCTGACCTGTCTCAGGCTGATTTCATCTCCAAGGCTGTTCAGACCGACTGCCTGATGGAAGTCGCCGCCGGTACCGCTGACGCCGCCATCCTCGACCTGACTCTGGCCTCGGCCATGATCGGCGAGGGTACCGATTACGCAAACCTCAAGATGGTGGATGAGCTGAATGTCGAGGAGTACGGCGTGGCCTTCCGCAAGGGCAGCGACGTGGCCGAGGCTGTGGACAACGCATTCGACGAGCTGAAGGCTGACGGCACCATGCAGACTCTGGCCGACAAGTACGGCCTGACTCTGGCTGAGTAACTTACATTATAAACGGATAGGTGTAGTGATTCTGTGACTGTGATTTTGGAGCGTCTGACCGGCGCATTCGCGCTCAACTGTGAGCTGTTCTTTCTGACCCTGCTGTTTTCGCTGCCGCTGGGCCTTGTGGTGGCCTTTGGCTCCATGAGCCGGTGCGCACCGCTGCGGGGCGTCGTCAAGACCTTCGTGTGGGTCATCCGCGGCACGCCGCTGATGCTCCAGATCATCGTCATCTACCTTGGCCCCGGCCTGCTGGGCATGACCAACCCCTGGCCCTCCGGCTCTTCGGGCCGTCTGGTGGCGGCGGTGGTGGCTTTCGCCATCAACTACGCCTGCTACTTCTCTGAGATCTACCGCGGCGGCATCGAGGATGTGCCGAAAGGCCAGACCGAGGCCGGTCAGGTGCTTGGCATGACCAGGAGCCAGATCTTTTTCAAGGTCACGCTCCTGCAGGTCGTCAAGCGCATCCTGCCCCCGATGGGCAACGAGGTCATCACGCTGGTGAAAGATACCTCGCTGGCGAACGTCATCGCCAACAAGGAGATCATCATGATGGCAAAGGAGTACAGCGCCAAGGGCCTTATCTGGCCGCTGTTCTCCACCGCGATCTTCTTCCTCGTCTTTGTCGGCGCACTTACCCTGCTGCTGGACTGGGCCGAGAAAAAGATGGACTATTTCCGCTGCTAAGGAGGATACTGAATTATGGCATTACTCGAAGCCTCTGGCATCGGGAAGAATTTCGGCGAGACGAAAGTTCTCAAGGACATCTCGCTCACACTGGAACAGGGCGAGGCGCTGGCGATCATCGGCTCGTCCGGCTCAGGAAAGACGACGCTGCTGCGCTGCCTGAATTTCCTTGAGCGTCCCGACACCGGCGTCATCAGGGTGAACGGCGAGACCATGTGGGACGCCGCCGACCCTGCCACCCAGCGGGAGAGCGAGGTGCGGAAAAAGCGCCTCCACTTCGGCCTCGTGTTCCAGAACTTCAACCTCTTCCCTCAGTACACCGCGCTGGAAAACGTGATGCTGGCGGGGGAGCTTCTGGCAAAGGAGCAGCCCGACTACAAGGCCAACAAAAAGGCCATCCACGTCCAGCTGGAAGCACAGGCCCGTGACCTGCTGGCCCAGATGGGCCTGTCGGAGCGGGCGGGCCACTACCCCCACCAGCTCTCCGGCGGTCAGCAGCAGCGGGTGGCAATCGCCCGCGCACTGGCGCTCCACCCGGACATCCTCTGCTTCGATGAGCCCACCAGCGCCCTCGACCCGGAGCTGACCGGCGAAGTCCTCCGTGTTCTGCGGGACCTCGCCGACCGAAAGACCACCATGATCATCGTCACCCATGAGATGCACTTCGCCCGGGACGTGGCCGACCGCATCCTGTTCATGGACGGCGGCGTCGTGGTGGAGGAAGGCCCGGCCCGCCAGCTCATCGACCACCCCCAGGAGGAGCGCACCAAGCAGTTTTTGGCGCACTACGCGGAATAGCCCTCTCAGTCACGCCGCAGGCGTGACAGCTCCCCCAGAGGGGGAGCCACTGGCGTGTCGGTCAGGCCCGCGCGGGGCAAGCAAAGTTTGATTTTATCGTAAACAGTAGTGCCCTGCTATAGAGGGCAGCAGCTTCGGGACAATATCCCTTGTCAAGCTGCTGTGAATCTCTGTAGCAGGGCACTATTTTTTATGCCATATTGAGCTTTCAGCGGTCAGCGGAAAGTGGCCCGGTCTGCCAAAGCCTCTCCTACAAGGAGAGGTGGCACGCCGCAGGCGTGACGGAGAGGTTGTACAAAGACGAGCCTGCCCTCTGTAGCAAGGCCCGCCCTTTTACGCCATATTACGCCTCAGGCGTCTAGTAGGAAGTTGACCGGCCTGCCAATGGCTCTCCCTCTGGGAGAGCTGGCGCGTCAGCGCCTGAGAGGGCTATTCACGCCGAAAACACCACGATTCGCGCAGATTTTGTTGACGTCCTCTCGATTTTTTGGTAAATTTGTATCAGAAAAGACCGGTTCTCGAACGACAAACAGACCAAAGGAGGACAGACTATGAGACTGAAGAGCGCACTCCGGCGGGGCGTGGCCGCCGCCGTCATCGCAGGCATCGTGGTGAGCTCCGGCATCCCGGCCTATGCGGCCCGGTGGAACATCGCCGACGGCGACATCACGGTCGAAGGTGCGAGCGATGAAAGCGGAAACTATAACAAAGTCAAGCAGGGCGACAAGGATTTCAAGAAGGATGAGGGGGAGACCGTCATCACCGGCAAGTCGAAGGAGCACACCGTCACCATCGACACCTCCGGCGGCAAAGTGGACGTCACCTTCGACGACCTGAAAATTGACGTCAGCGGCAAGAAGGAGGGGGATGGCAGCGATGACAGCCCAGTCGATGCGGGCAAAGCCGCCGTCACCGTGAAGGGCGACCACGATGCCGCCATCGAGCTGGACGGTGACAACAAGCTGAAGAGCGGCAGCGGCAATGCAGGCCTCGAGAAGAACAAACATGAGTCGGAGGGCACCCTGACCATCAAGGACGACAACGGCAAGGACGGCTCCCTCACCGCTGAGGGCGGCGACGACGGCGCAGGCATCGGCGGAGGCATCGGGAGTACTGGCAGCAGCATCACCATCCGGGGCGGCACCATCGAGGCTGTGGGCGGCGCAGGAGCGGCCGGCATCGGCGACGGTGTAGGTGCGCAGCAGCCTGAGATAGACCAGGATACACCGCCCAGCAACCCCAATAACATCATCATCTGCGGCGACGCCGAGGTGACGGCCAAGGCGGGGAGGAGCCAAATGTTGGACGCCAAGGCCCCGGCCATCGGCGGAAAGTACGGCGAAGTACCCACAGAGAACCTTTCTGACGAGGAACACAAGGTGACGGGAGGACGATTGACCCGTCTGAACGCGGACGGCACCGTGATGGAGGGGATGGGCTACGACTACACCTCCACCCCCACGCCCCAGCCGGACGACGACGATGATGACGTCCCGCCCCCGGCACAGGAGAACGCCCCCGAGCCCCTGCCCGGCGGCATGGTGGTGGGCGGCTTCTTTTCCAGCCGGGTCACCATCCGGCGGCTGGACCCTGCGGGGGTCGCGGAGAGCGGCATCGTCCCCGTGTTCGGCAGCGTAAAGGCCGCCGACGCCAGAGCGGATCTCACCCCGGGGGATGTGGTGCTTATTGAGAGCGCCGCTCCCCGCTCCACCGTCACCACCGACATCTCCAGCCTCCGGGAGGACGGCGTGGAGGACATCTTCTTCCGCTATGAGGACACCATGACCCACTATAGCGTGGACAAGATGGCCGACGCGGCGGGCGAGGACGCTGACGTGGAGCTGAAGCAGAACAGGGAGGACATCAGCCTCCGGCTGGACGGCGAGACGCGGGATGACCTGTCGGAGCGCTATCTGGAGTGGGTGCCGGTGCAGACGCCAGAGCCGCAGGAGCGGCTGATATTGACCCACGAAGGGGTAGAGCAAAAAACGAGTGAAGAGCTCAGACGTGAACGCGACGAATTACGGAAACAAGAGCTGGATATGATGGACTTCCAACTCGCGAAAAAAAGGGACGACCTCCCGAGTTTGGATTGGTGGCTCGAGCCTGCGAGAGAGGAAACGGTAGAGCAAAAAACGAGTGAAGAGCTCAGACGCGAACTCGACGAATTACGGAAACAAGAGCTGGAGATGGGCTTCCAATTTGCGAAAAAAAGGGACGACCGCCCGAGTTTGGATTGGTGGCTCGAGCCTGCGAGAACGGAAACGCCGAGAATCGGGCTTGAGGAGTCCCTGAAACAGCTGGCTTCCCGATTTGAGGACATCGCTCCCGAGGAGGATAAGAAGCCACTGCTCGTTCTGGTCGAACCCTCCGGCACGGAGCGCAAAAAGTATATCAATCCGTTGGAGAGTGACCTGCGGCGCTATACCGACCTTAGTGACGACTGGGACGACCAGCCGGATACCCAGGGGGAGATAAAGATCTGGATACCGGAGGACTTGGGGCAGCCCAAAGAAATAAGCATCTTAAAGGAGAGCCTGAGCCGTAGCGACGGCATTGCATGATACACAGAACGAAAGGAGACGTACTATGAGACTGAAAAGCGCACTCCGGCGGGGCGTGGCCGCCGCCGTCATCGCAGGCATCGTGGTGAGTTCCGGCATCCCGGTCTATGCGAAAACATGGGACATCGCTAGCGGTGACATTACGGTCAAAGGTGCGAGCGATGAAAGCGGAAACTATAACGAGGTCAAGCAGGGCGACAAGGGTTTCGAGAAGGATGAGGGGGAGACCGTCATCACCGGCAAGTCGAAGGAGCATACCGTCACCATCGACACCTCCAAGGGCAACGTGGACGTCACCTTCGACGACCTGAAAATTGACGTCAGCGGCAAGGCCGAGGTGGATGGCAGCGGCAAGGCCGAGGGGGACGTCAGCGACAAGACCGAGGTGGATGGCAGCGACAAGGCCGAGGTGGATGGCGGCGGTGACAGCCCTGTCCGGGAGAGCAATGCCGCCGTCACCGTGAAGGGCGACCACGATGCCACCATCGAGCTGGACGGCAAAAACGAGCTGAAGAGCGGCAGCAAAAATGCGGGTCTTGAGAAGAACGATGAAAGGTCTGAAGATGGCAAAACCATCTCCGGCAAGCTGACTATCAAGGACGACAAGGGCAAAGACGGCTCCCTCACCGCTGCGGGCGGCGCCGGCGCAGGCATCGGCGGAAAGCACGAAAGCGGTGCCGGAAACATCGAGATCACCGGCGGCACGATAAAGGCCGAGGGCGGCGAGGGTGCTGCCGGTATCGGCGGCGGTGTGTACGGCATAGGCCACGACATCGAAATTTCCGGCGGCAAGGTGTCGGCCACGGGCGGCAATGCGAATAAAAATCTGGAATCCTTCCGCACCGGTGCGGCCGGCATCGGCGACGGCGCGGGTACGGAGAAAGACGAGATAGACCCGAACGCACCCAGCAACCCCAATCACATCTATATCTCCGGCGACGCCGAGGTGGAGGCCAAGGCGGGCGCAAGCACCGGCGGCAAAACTGCGGCCATCGGCGGCGGAGATGTCGGCGAGATACCCAACAGCGCCCTCTCCGACGACCACCACAAGGTGACGGGCGGCAGTCTGACCCGCTACGACCCCGCCGGGAAGAAGATGGAGGACTACAGCTACGACAGGCGGACGCCCTCCCAGCCGGAGCAGCCCGATGATACCGAGAACAACGACGACGAGGACGACACCCCAAGCGTGCAGGTCGGCGAGGTGCCGGACCGTGTGAAGCAGATGTACGAGACCGTCGGCGTGATCACCCATCCGGATGGCACACAGGAGCTTGGTAATGTGGCCACGGCGGAGTATGACCCGGTCAACAAGGTCCTGAGCTTCGATGCCCACGGCACACTCTTTCGGATGACAGGCGACTCGCTGCGGGAGCTTGCAAAGGAGGTCCATGAGCTTCGCATCCGGTTCCTTGATGGGGAAGGGCGGGAGATGGAGGCGGTCATTCCGCTGGCCCGGATAAAAGACTTGGTCGGCGTGAATGGCGCATTCGAACTCGAGCTGTCCCATGAAGGGCGTTATCAATTCCGTGTTGTCGGGCAGACGGGATATGATAGAAAAACATTCTCGGATGAGACCGTCCTGCGCCAAAGCGGCAAGGAACTGATCCTCGTGTACCGCGTTGGCGATGAGGAGCAGAAAGCGCAGGAGACCGCCCGGGTGGAGGAGGCGATCGCCCGCCGCAAGCAGGAGAAAAAGCAATGGGGAACGGTCCTCTCCGGTCTGGAAGGCGGCTCCCTGAGCGGACTGCCCGAGCTGACTCAGCCGGGAACGGGTACCGTCGGTGACCTCAGCGGGCTGACGACTCTCTCGCCGGACAGCCTTACCACGGCCCAGCAGCCGAAGCAGCCCGCCTCCGACCAGACGGTGTGGAAGACATTTACCGGTAACATCGTGAAGCTCGTGGGCGGGAAGCAGGACAGCAAGAAGGACGACCCGGCCCCCTCCGTCGGTGACCTCAGCGGGCTGACGACTCTCTCGCCGGACAGCCTCACCACGGCCCAGCAGCCGGAAACAAGCGGTCAGCCGTCGGAAACAAGCGCCCAGCAGCCGGAAGCAAGAGGATGGGTAAAGGACAGTCAGGGTGACTGGGTGTGGAAGCCGGGCAAGGATGACAGTCAGCCGCCGGATTGGGGAGGAGACTGGAAGATAAGAAAATGGATAAGGGTCAGTCAGTCGCCGGATCTTGCTTGGTGGAATTCCTTTTATGACTCCGTACGGGAGTACGATTATGAAGGCTGAGAGCGTGGGCTGAGAGGGAGTGCAGCAGGAGGGTCCTGCGCAAGGGCAGACCTGCCGCTCCCTGCGCACAATCACCAAAAACCACCGATAGAAAATAGCAATGTTGTACGAAGAAATCTGCCCCAAACCCCTTGCAAAATCACGATGAGCTGAGTATAATACCACTCATGAAACACAAAACGTCCTGCCCCTCGTCCGGCAGGGCGTTTTTGTCGGGAAAAATTTGGCAAAGAAATGTTAAGTGACCGCCCGGGGAGGGGCTTTGTATGACAAAAGACATGACACAGGGCAGCCCGCTCAGGCTCATCCTTGCCTTTGCGGTGCCGCTGATGCTGGGCAGTCTGTTCCAGCAGTTCTACAATCTGGCGGATACCATCATCGTGGGCCGTTTCGTGGGCGTGGATGCGCTGGCGGCGGTGGGCAGCGTGGGCGGCCTGAACTATCTGGTGCTGGGCTTCGTCAACGGCATCGCCTGCGGCTTCTCCATCCCCATCTCGTGGACCTTCGGCGCGAAGGACTACAGGGAGATGCGGCGCTACACCGCCAATACCGTCTGGCTCAGCCTCTTTTTCGCCGTCGTGCTCACGGTGGTGACGGTGGCCCTGACCCGGGCGGTGCTGGTCTGGACCAACACCCCCGACAACATCATCGACATCGCGGACATCTACATCCGCACCATCTTCTGTGGCATCCCCTTCACCCTGCTGTACAACGTCACCAGCGCCCTCATGCGCGCGCTGGGCGACAGCAAGCGGCCTCTCTATTTCCTGCTGGTGGCCAGTGTGCTGAACATCGGCCTCGATCTGCTCTGCATCCTCACCTTCCGGATGGGGGCGTTCGGCGCGGCCTTCGCCACTGTGTTCAGTCAGGCGGTAGCGGGCATCGGCAGCCTCATCTACATCGTCCGCCACTACCCGGAGCTGAAGTGGAGCGGGGAAGAGGGCCGTCTGAGCGCCAGCCACTGCCTCAAGCTCTGCAACATGGGCATCCCCATGGGCCTGCAATGCAGCATCACCGCCATCGGCAGCGTCGTGCTGCAGGGCGCGGTGAACGGTCTGGGCAGCAGCATCGTGGCCGCGCAGACCGCAGGCAGCAAGGCCGCTCAGTTCCTCGCGGTGCCGCTGGAGAGCATCGGCACCGCCATGACCACCTACACCAGCCAGAACATGGGCGCTCACGACCTCAAGCGTGTGGACCGGGGCGTCAATACTGCGCTGGGAATTGGCTGCGTCTACAGTGTGGCATCCTTCCTCATCCTGCGTGTGCTGGATGTGCCGCTTATCAGCCTCTTCCTCGAGAGCAGCGAGGTGGAGATCATGGCGAATGCCCGCAGCTTCATCTTCTGGAACAGCGTGTTCTACATCCCGCTGGCTGTCCTCATCATCTACCGCTACACCATCCAGGGCCTGGGCTATTCCGGCCTTGCCATGTTCGCGGGGGTGGCCGAGATGGTCGCCCGTGCCATGGTGGGCTTCTGGTTCGTGCCGCTCTGGGGCTACTTTGCGGCTTGCATCGCCAACCCTGTGGCATGGTTCTTTGCCTGTTTCTTCCTCATCCCGGCCTACTTTGCAGTGCGCAAGCGGCTGACGAAGGAGCTTGCCGCAGCGCGGATGGAGGACTGAGGGGAACTTCGCTCAAGCCTCTCCCTTTGGGAGAGGTGGCATTGCGAAGCAATGACGGAGAGGGCAAGCTCACTTCCCAAGAGTATCTGCACAGCGATAGGCACTGGCTTTTGTCAGAGCGGTGCTATCGCTGTGCTTTTTGCTTTTCTGTAGCATCCTTGCCCTCTCAGTCTCGCTCCGCTCGCCAGCTCTCCCAGAGGGAGAGCCTTTGGCAGGCCGGTCAGGCCCACGCGGGACGAGCAAAGTTTGATTTTATCGGAAACAGTAGTGCCCTGCTACAGAGATTCACAGCAGCTTGACAAAGTGCTCTTGTCTAGAAGCTGCTGCCCTCTGTAGCAGGGCACTATTTTTTACGCCATATTGAGCTTTCAGCGGTCAGCGCAGAGTTGCCCGGCACGCCAGTGGTGCTTCGCACCCGGGTTGCGGCTCCCAGCATCCGCTGCGCTCCGCTTGCGTCTTGCTGGCCGCTGCCCCAACAGCTCCTCCCTGTTTCCGCCGCTGGCGGCGGTCGTCGTTGTTGCCCCCTTTGGGGGAGCTGGCGCGTAAGCGCCTGAGAGGGCTACTTTTGTTGTATTTCAGCAATAAATCTTGACAAAATGTGGCAGAAGTTGTATCTTCGAAACATAAATACGCCGCCGGTGCAGGGAGAGAGCCTGCGGGGCAGCCAAGATGTAAAGGAGAGATACGATGAGACTGAAAAATACGCTCCGGCGCGGAGTTGCTGCGGCAGTCATTGCGGGTATCGTGGTAACTTCTGGCCTGCCGGTCTATGCAAAGACGTGGGACATTTCCGAGGGCAGCATCACCGTCGAAGCAGACGGAGAAGAGGATGGAAAGTCCTATAATAAGGTCACTCAGGGTGATAAGGAAACGGTGCGGGACACCGACACTGTCATCACCGGCAAGTCTGAAAAGAACACCGTTACGATCAAATCGGGGGGGGGGGGGCAGACCTCTGACGTGACCCTCAAGGACGTCAGCATCAAGTCGGACAAAGACGCCGCCCTCAAGGTAGAAGGCGACGGCAACGTCCGGCTGGAGCTGGACGGCAAGAACGAGCTGAAGAGCGGCGCTAACCACGCAGGCGTCGAGAAGAACAACAGCGACTCTAAGGGTACACTGACCATTAAGGATGATACTGGCGAAAAAGGCTCTCTGACGGCGACTGGCGGCGCACAAGGTGCAGGTATTGGAGGAGCAAAAAACAACAGCGGCAGTAACATTGAGATTACTGGCGGTACTATCACAGCGACCGGCGGATGCAACAACAACGAAGCAGGAAACGGCGGTGCGGCTGGCATTGGTGGCGGTTTTAACGGCAGCGGAACTGACATCAAAATCACCGGCGGCAATGTCACGGCCAACGGCAGCCAGAAGCCGGACGGCACCAGTGGATGTCAGGGTGCAGGCATCGGCGGAGGTTATGGCAAAGGCGGCACCAATATCTCTATCAGCGGTGAAGATACTGTAGTGAACGCCAACGGCGGCAAGTATGGCGCTGGCATCGGCGGCGGTGCAATGGGTGCTGGCGAAAACATTACCATCAGCGATGGCGCTCATGTAACAGCCAACGGTGGTGCACAGGGTGCAGGCATTGGCGGCGGCAGCGGCATTGGCGGCAATGGCAGCAACATCACCATCAGCGGTGACAAGACCTATGTGGAAGCTACCGGCGGCGGCGACGCCGAAGCAGCCGGTGCCGGTATCGGCGGCGGTTTCAGTGGTCGGTATGGTAATGTTGGCAAGGGCAGTGACATCACCATCGAGGGAGGCACGGTTATCGCAACCGGCGGTAGCGTTACCAGCGATTCAGGCGGTGGAGCGGCAGGTATCGGCGGCGGCAGCGGATATGCCCCGCGTGATGACAAGGCTGGAAATGGTGAGCATATCTACATCAAGGGCGATGCGAATGTGACTGCCAAGGGTGGAAATGGTGCTGCAGGCATTGGTGGCGGCAATACCAATAATAAGATGGGCGACGCCATCGACATTGTTATCGAGGGCAACGCTAAAGTAACTACTGAAGCAGGCGGTGACGTGTCCATCGGCGGCAAGAATGGCGAAATTTCCAACGACGACCTTCTTTCGAAGGACTTTACCGGTATCCTGACCCGTAAGGATAACACCGGTAAGGTCATGGAGGACTACAGCAAGGATGCCACCCCGCTGCCCGCCTCGGAGGAGAACGGCGTGGTTTGGGTAGACGCTGACGTCAGCGGATGGGGCGGCGTGCGCATCGCCGTCCCGGAAGGGACGCCTACCGACAGCGTGTCGGCCTGCTATCTGGAAGAGGGCGCTCTGCTGATAGTAGATGCAGGCGGCAGTGACTGCCTGCTGGAAGGCCGCGTCAGCGACCTACGCCAGAACGGCATCCGCCAGCTCTGCCTGCGCTGGAACGGCGGTGAGCAGACCCTCAGCACGGACGCTCTGGCCGCAGCAGGCGGCGAGGATGCCTCTTTCCGCCTGACGGAAGTAAACGGCGGACTGACGATGGTTTTGAATGGGCTTACCCGCAATGAACTGCTGGCAAAATAAATGTATCTCTACAGCTCCCCTTCGGGGGAGCTTTTGTTATATTTACAAATCCCCCCAAAACCGCTATACTATATATAGTTGTGTCAAAACGAGGAGGCGGGACGATGGAGCAGGAGCTGGAACGGCTGGAAGGCACGGTAGAGGACATCATCTACCTGAACGAGGACAACGGCTACACCGTGTTCGAGGTGTCGGGCGGCGGTGTCGTCACCGTTGTGTGCGGCGTGGTGGGAGAGCTCCACGCCGGTGAAAGCGTCGTCTGCCGGGGCAGGTACGAAAACCACGCCACCTATGGCCGACAGTTCCACGCACAGGAGTGCGAGACGGATATGCCCAAAGACCTCGAGGCCGTCTACGCTTTCCTCGCCAGCCGGTCGCTGCCCTACATCGGCGCACGGACGGCGGATAAGATCATTGACAAATTCGGCGCGGCGGCGCTGGAAGTGATCGCCAACGACCCCGCCCAGCTCACCCTCATCCCGGGCATCTCGGCGGACAAGGCCGACCGCATCCAGCAGGAGTTCAAGCGGATGTTCGGAATGCGGGAGCTCATCGCCTATCTGGCTCAGTTCGAGATCAGCCCCCGCCGGGCGATGGAAGTCTTCCGTACCTTCGGGCCGGGGGCCATGCAGGCCATCCAGCAGAACCCCTACCTGCTCTGCGGGGAGCCGCTGCAGCTGGACTTCCGCCACGCCGACAGCATCGCCCAGTATTACCAGATGGCAGGGGACTGCGCCCAGCGGCTGGAAGCCGCCCTTCTGCGCACCCTGCGCCACAACGCCGGCAACGGCCACACCTGTCTGCCCCGGGCGCAGCTGCTGGAAACAGCGTCGAACTTCATCCACCAGCCCCCCGAAAAGCTGGCGGCGGCGCTGGACAGCTGTATCCAGACCGGGAAACTGGAGGTGCGGATGTTCGACGGCACACCGTATATTTATCTGCCGGATCTGCTGGCCGCAGAGCAGGACATCGCCGACCGTCTGGCCATGCTGACCAGGCGCGGAAAGCAGACGGCCCGAAACCTCGACAAGAACATCCAGATTCTGGAACTGGCGCAGGGCTTTGCTTACGCGCCGCTCCAAAAGGAAGCCATCCGCAAGGCCATGACCGAGAACTGCCTTGTCCTCACCGGCGGCCCCGGCACCGGCAAGACCACCACGGTCAACGCCATCCTGCAGCTGCTGGAGAACGAGGCCGAACGGGTAGCCCTCTGCGCTCCCACAGGCCGCGCCGCCAAGCGTCTGAGCGAGCTGACGGGCCGGAAAGCCTCCACCATCCACCGTCTGCTGGAAGTGGACTACACCGGCGGCGTGGTCAGCTTCATCCACAACGACAAGAACCTGCTCAAGTGCGACGTCGTTATCCTCGACGAGATGAGCATGGTGGACGTCAAGCTGTTCCAGGCCCTCATTGCGGCACTGCGGTACAGCTGCCGTATTATTATGGTAGGCGACGCCGACCAGCTGCCCAGCGTCGGCCCGGGCAATATCCTCGGCGAGATCATCCGCTCCGGGCTGGTGCCGACGGTCTGTCTCAACGAGATATTCCGGCAGGCCGCTCAGAGCCTCATCGTGGAGAACGCCCACCACATCATCTCGGGCGAACCGCTGAAAAAGGGCGGAAAGACGGACGATTTCTTCTTCCTCGAAGCCGACGGCGACGCGGCCCAGAAGCTGGTCTGCGACCTTGTGACCACCCGTCTGCCCCGCAGCTACCAGTTCGACCCGGTGAAGGATATTCAGGTGCTCTGCCCCACGAAGCTCGGCCCCACCGGCACCCAGGCTCTCAACGCGGAGCTGCAGGCCATGCTCAATCCGCCCAGGAAGGGCAAGCCGGAGCTGCAGAGCGCGGCCCGGGTCTTCCGGGTGGGGGACAAAGTGATGCAGGTGCGCAATAACTACGAGATAACGTGGCAGCGCATCGGCGGGGAACAGGGTGTGGGTGCCTACAACGGCGACATCGGCATCGTGGAGTCCATCGACGTGCGCAGCCGCTCCATGGTGGTGCGGATGGACGACAGGCGGCTGGTCTACCCGGCGGAGAACCTCAACGAGCTGGAAATTGCGTATGCTATCACGGTACACAAAAGCCAGGGCAGCGAGTTCCCGGCGGTCATCCTCCCGGCGGCACAGGTGCCGCCCCGCCTGTGCTACCGCAACCTCTTCTATACCGGCGTCACCCGCGGGCGGAAGCTCTGCATCGTGGTGGGCCGGCGGGACGTGGTGAACCGGATGATGTCCAACATCCGCCAGAACCTGCGCTATAGCGGCTTGGCCGCCCTGCTGGCAGAAGCCTTGCCGCCGGAGCAGGAGAACCTTTAAGGGTTTCTTTTTGGATACACCTGTGTTATACTATAATGTGTTTTGATGACCCGCGCCCGGAGATGGGCGATGGAAATAGAGAATGGGCAGCAGAGAAAGGAAATATCACGATTATGGCACAGAATGACATCGGTATCGATCTTGGTACGACGACCATCATCATCGCGCAGGAGGGGCAGGGCGTCGTGCTCAACCAGCCCAGCGTGGTGGCGGTGGATACCCGCAAGAACTGCGTGCTTGAGGCCGGCGACAAGGCCCTTGCAATGGTGGGCCGCACGCCCAACTACATCTCCGCCATCTTCCCGCTGAAGGATGGCGTCATCAGCGACCACACCATGACCCGGGAGCTCATCTGCCGCTTCGTCAATCAGGTCTACAGCTCCCACATGGTCAAACCCCGTGTGGCCGTCTGTGTGCCTGCCGCCATCACCGGCATCGAGAGCGACGCTGTGGTGGAGGCCGTCATGGCCGCCGGTGCGCGTCAGGTCTACCTCATTGATGAGCCTATCGCCGCAGCTCTCGGCTCCGGCATCGACATCACCGTGCCGGATGGCCGGATGATCATCGACATCGGCGGCGGCACCACCGACATCGCCGTGCTGAGCCTCGGCGGCAAGGTCAAGGCCACCAGCGTCCGCGTGGCCGGCAACCACTACGACGAAGAGATCCTGAAGTTCGTGCGCAACAAGTTCAGCATCGCCATCGGCCAGCGCACCGCTGAGAACCTGAAAAAGAACGTGGCCTGCTGCCCCCAGAAGGCGGATTTCAACGAGACCATGGAGATCAAGGGCCGCAGCCTGCTCACCGGCCTGCCCGTGCGTGTCAATGTCTCCACCGCCGACCTCTACGAGCCGGTCATGCGCCTGAGCGAGCAGATCGGCACCGCCGCCCATCAGGTGCTGGAGAAGACTCCTCCGGAGCTGGCCGGCGACATCTACCGCAACGGCGTCGTCCTCACCGGCGGCGGCGCACAGCTCCACGGCCTGCCTGAGTACCTGAGCCAGGAGCTGAAGGTGGAAGTGACCGTCTCGCCTGACCCCGTCAACTGTGTCGCGCTGGGTACGGCCATGAGCCTGCGTCTGGGCGACAAGCTGGAGACCGGCTTCATGGACGCCACCCCCCGCATGGGCCGCCGCTGAGAGGGAAGCGCTGTTCACAGAACCGTGAAAAACAACATGATTTTTGTTCATAGTTGTTGAATCGACCCGGAAAATATTGTATAATATCTTCAAATCGCTTTTTGCCGCCCGCCCCCCGGGCGGCAAAGAAAAAAGTAAATAGGAGGAAGACCATGGATTTAGGTTATGATGTGATCGTTACCATAACCGGTATTGTGCTGGTGTTTCTGATCCTCGTCCTGCTGATGGCCATCATCACGCTGGAGGGCAAGATCTTTGACGCCATGAACGGCAAGAAGGCAGCTGCCAAGGCTGCTTCTGCTGCAAAACCGGCTGCTCCTGTGAAACAGGCCGCTGCGCCCGCTCCTGCAAAGGCTGCTGCCCCGCAGGTCGAGGCCGGCATCCCCGGCGACGTTGTGGCAGCCATCATGGCAGCCATCTACTCTATGGGCAACGGCAAGTATGTGCTGAAGGCAGTCCGCCGCGGCAAGAATGGCTGGGGCAAGGCTGGCGTCAACGACACCACCGCACCCTTTTAACACAGGAGGAAAAACATGACTCAGTTTATTGAGACTCTGGTCGGTATTTTCCAGAGTTCCGGTTTTGCCAAGTTCGGTGAGCCGGGCGGCTGGCTGTACGCAGTGATGATCTGCGTGGGCTGCTTCCTGCTCTACCTCGCTATCGTCAAAGAGTTCGAGCCTCTGATCCTGCTGCCCATGGCTTTCGGCATGATCCTGGCCAACCTCCCCGGCAGCGGCGTCATCCATATGCAGTACTTTGTCGGTGACGGCCTCGAGCACCCGATGTGGGTCGAGATCCTGAACAACGGCGGTCTGGCCGATATGCTCTACATGGGCGTTAAGCTGGGCATCTACCCGCCGCTGA